>Ga0068856_100000050_pt1 | contig 108220 bp, 103 predicted proteins | sample KBSCornC62_FD_66595 | JGI IMG/M metagenome (GOLD analysis project Ga0068856, IMG submission 66595) | Corn rhizosphere microbial communities from Kellogg Biological Station, Michigan, USA - KBS Corn C6-2 | ecosystem: Host-associated > Plants > Roots > Rhizosphere > Soil ...
CACGAGCAGACAGGTTCGGCGGAAACACTCCGGCCTTCCCTGCGCAATGGTTTGACGGCTTATGCCGTGTTCTCCCTGGTGACCGGCTTTTTGACACCATCGCCCCCAAGCAGCGTTAGCCGCTCAAGAACTTGACGCCTGCTCTCGGGGCGTCAGGACCACACGGTTTTGCCGGCGCCGCCCCCGCCGTACGTCCGCACGCTCGCGCGCGCGGCAACGGGACCAGCGCCCACCGCAGCCTGCCCCCACGTTCGTGACGTTCGCGAGCGCCCCTCTGGCGGGACAGGATGGGCGCATTGAGCCGGTGATTTGCGGTGAGAATCAAGCTTATTTCGGTAAATCGGAATATTCGAAAGGGCAGTGATAAAGGCCAGCGGAGCAAATCGGGTGATTGGGTAAGCAAATTGAACGAACGCGGCGACGACGCGCTATCCAGCTTGTGAGTAACCGAAATGTTCTCATTTTGTTCCTATGCGGTCAAGGGTGCGGTCCGTATTTGAGTGTCCCGGTTCGAATCCGAGAGTGTCCTAATTTACCTAAGCGTGTATTCTCATCCCATTTCAACAAAGGAGATTTGAAATGAGCGGGGTAGCAGGCGTTGAAGGTGTCTATGTAGCTGTAAACGATTCAGGCGAGGTTTTTTGGGTAGACGGATCGAATGGAGCTAAGGTCAAGGCAGCTTCATTGAAGGGCAAAGCGCCGTTTAGCGTGGCCTGCACAGTTGCGAACCATGGCAACGAGACGTGCATAATATCTGACGCCGCCGGGAGTTGCTGGCGAGGACCATGTCGTAATGACGGGCGCCAGTTTGGGCCCGTTTAACAGGTGATATTCTGAAAGAGGCCGCCTCAGTTGGCGGCCTCTTTTGACATCCCGAAGCGGAAATCCAACCTCGATACACGCTTCAGGACACGTTATCGCTTCCTCATAATCACTTGCCGCACAACAATCTGGCGTGAAGATCATGAGCGGTGCAGCGTCGGGCCGGCAAATCAACGCCCGATGAGGCTCAGCGACTGGCATGCGACATAGCGTGCTTGCCAGAGTTCATGGCCCAACGGCGGGGATCGCGCCCGGGATCACGCGGGCAAGCAGCGCCTTGCGATTCCATCCCTGCTTGTAAAACAGCGAGCCAGATGGCGACATCGAATAGAGGTCCTCGATCAGGGTGTGCTGCTTCTCGACGATAGGACACTCGCCACCCTTGAAGCCTTTACCCCACCCGCCCCCCGCACCACCTCTCCCACATCCCCCGATACGCCATCTCCGCCGCCCTTGTGTACGACGCCGGCCCGCACCGCTTCGCAATCATCTCCGGAAGCTGCCCGCGAATCTCCCGCAGCCGCTCCGGCGTCGACCGCAGGGCGATGTCGACATATTCGTCGTCATCGCCGGCAATCCAGTCGGTCATGCCGATCGCCGACAGGATGGCGCCGCCGACGCGGGTGGACTGGCTGTGGCCCAGTTTCGTCACCACCGGCACGCCCATGTAAAGGGATTCCCAGGTCGAGACGCCGCCGCCATGCGGAAATGGATCGAGGCCGATGTCGATCAGCCGATAGGCGGCGAGGTGCTCCTCGCGGGAGGTCGATCCCATCAGGCTCAGGCGATCCGGCGCGACGCCGTGCGCCGCGAAATTTTCCTTGAGCCGGGTTTGTATCGAAGCATCGTCGAGCAGGCGATCCTTGAGGATCAATCGCGACGTCACGTCGGCGCGCAGGATGCGGGCCCAGAGTTTTATCGCCTGCCCGGACATCCGGCTCGCCCGCGTAAAGACGCCGTAGGTGACATATCCGTTCGCCGTCGCGGGCGGTTCGGCGGCGCGTTGCGCCAGCGGCGGCGGTTCGATGATGAACGTGCACGGCAGATGCCAGATTTGCTCCGCAAACAAGCCGCAGGCTTCCGGAGGCACGCTGACGGGATCGGTGAAGAGATAATCGATCAACGGCATGCCGGTGCCGCTGCCGTGGCCCCAGGCGGTCACCTGGATCGGCGCGGGTTTTCGCGCGAACACGCGCAGCCGGTTGCCTCGGGTGTGTCCGGGCAGGTCGATCAGGATATCGACCTTGTCGGCGCGGATGCAGTCCGCGAGCTGGTCGTCGGTCCATTGCACGGCGTCTCGCCAGCGGTCGGCGCGTTGCCGGAAGGAGTCGGTGACGTGGTCCTCGGTCGGTGAGGTGGAATAGCAGATCAGTTCGAATTGCGATGTGTCGTGATTTTGCATCACGGGCCGGAACGCATGGGCGGCGGAGTGATGCCTGAAATCGCCGGAGACATAGCCCAGCACGATCCGCCGGTTCGGATCGCGGTCATTGTCGTGGCGCGGCGAATGTTTGGCCGCGATCGGTGATCCGATCCGGCGCCACCACTCCGACCTTGCCGCCTGGCGCAGCGCGTCGTCGCCGTCGCCGAAATCCAGCGAGAAGATGCGGCTCTGCAGCGCGATCTCGTCGTCCGGCCTGATGGCGAGCGCGCGATCGAAGAACGAAACGGCGGTTTCCGCGTTTCCCAGCAGCGCGTGGCACTGGCCGATCTGCGTCAGCGCTTTTGCCGAGTTCGGCTCGATCGCCAGCGCATGCTCGCAGGCCGCCAGCGCCTCGCTCACCTGCTTGTTCAGCATCAAGACGTTGGCGCGGCCGAGCCAGCCCGGCGCCATCAGCGGATTGATCGCGATCACCCGGTCGAAGTCTTGCAGCGCCGCGGCGTTCTGCTTCAGCGACAGCCGGGTCTCGCCGCGGTTGATCAGCACGATGGCATGGTCCGGCGCCAGCGTGAGCGCCCGGTCGAATTCGGCAATGGCCTCGTCGGCGCGCCCCAGTTCCTTGAAGGCGCAGCCGCGATCGACCACGGCCGCGAAGTGCATCGGTTGCACCGCCAGGATTTTGTCATAGCAGGCGATCGCGTCGTCGAACCGGCCGAGATAATGCAGCGCCTCGCCCTTGTGTTGCAGGGCATCGAGATGCCGCGGATCGATCGCGAGCGCATTGTCGTAGCTTTTGACCGCCTCGGCAAAACGCCCGCGCCCCGCCAGCAACAGGCCCCGCTTCAAATGCGCGTCGACGAAATCCGGCGTCAACGCGATGACGGCGTCATAGCAAGCCAGGGCCTCGTCGTGCCGCTGCAAGGCGGAAAGCGTCACGGCATGGGCGTAGCGCGCCGCGGCGGACCGCGGATCGGCCAGCAGAGCCTGCCGCAACAGACGCTCGGCGGATTGGGAATGGCCGAGCTGTTGCTCGGACACGCCGAGCATGTGCAGCGCGTCGAAATGGTCTGGATCGCCTTGCAGGATTTCGATGTAGCCGGCCTGGGCCTGGGCAATGTCGCCTGCGTGGTGGAACGCGCTGGCGCGCGCGAACAGCTCCGCGACCTCGTCGCCGTTGCGCGCCGGATTCGTGTCGAGCTTGAGCGGTTGATTCATCCAGCGATCGCTTTCTGACGCGTGGTCACAAGGAGCTGGGCGTAGCTCGGGCCGTTCGAGGGCTAAGGCAAACCCTCGGCGAGAATCGTTAAGGATCTGTTAACCATGTTTTCGGGCGGGACGGTTTGGGCAACGGCGCGTCGCTTCCTGCGACCGGAGCACCCTTCATTCCCGGCGACGGCGGGATGGAAGGGTCACATCAGAAATCAGCAAGCAGCGGTCGCGCGGGCTGTTTGCCCGACTTTCCTTGGCCAGCTTCCCGATTCCGCTTGTCAAATTTGCCCGATGAGGACAGATTTGCCGGGAACCGGACGGTTAAATGCGCCGGTTATGCCAACGATAACAATCTGGGGCGGAAAAGATGAATAGATTTTCTATTATATGCGCCGCAATATTCGGCATGGCCGGCCTGCTTTCGGGGCCCGTCAGCGCGCAGCAGGAAACCAAACAGGAAGCCAAGACGATCGCGGGACAGGCGATGATCGCGCCCGTCACGCAGGCGCAGCTCAACGCCGCCGACAAGAACAGCAAGAATTTTCTGCTGACCAACGGCAATTACGCGCAAACGCGTTTTTATCCGGCCAGTCAGATCGACCGGGCCAATGTCAAGAACCTGCATGTCGCCTGGATCTTCCAGACCGACGTCAAGGAATCGCTGGAAACGTCGCCGATCGTCGTCGACGGCGTGATGTATGTGACGACGTCGTTCAGCCACGTCTACGCGCTCAACGCCAAGACCGGCGAACAGATCTGGCACTATAACCACAAGATGGGCCCGATCACGACCTACTGCTGCGGCCCGAACAATCGCGGCGTGCAGGTGCTCGGCGATCTCGTTTACGTCGCCACGCTCGACTCCAAGCTGGTGGCGCTGAAAGCCAAGACCGGCGAGGTGGTCTGGACCACCGACATCGCCGATCCCGAGCAGGGCTACAGCGAGACGATGGCGCCGACGGTGGTCAAGGACAAGATCCTGATCGGAACCAATGGCGGCGAATACGGCATCCGCGGCTTCCTGAAGGCCTATGACGCCAAGACCGGCAAGCTGATCTGGACTTTCAACACCGTTCCGGAAAATTCGGTCGGCGTCTGGGCGACCAAGGATGCCACCGGCCGCGACATGCACCGCGATATCCAGGCCGAGAAGGACCAGCTCGCCAAGACCGGCGATCCCTTCGCCAAGCTCGGCGGCGGCGTCTGGCAGAACCCGTCGGTCGATCTCGCCACCAACCGGATCTATTTCGTGGTCGGCAACCCGTCGCCCGACCTCGACGGCGCCAGCCGTCCCGGCGACAATCTCTACACGGACTCGCTGGTCTCGCTCGATCTCGACACCGGAAAATACGTCTGCCACTTCCAGTACATCGCCCACGACGTCTGGGACCTCGACGCGGTCTCGCCGACGGTGCTGCTCGATGTCAAGGACAAGAACGGCAAGACCATTCCCGGCGTCATCCACGCCGGCAAGACCGGGCACATCTACGTCCACAACCGCAAGGACTGCAGCCTGATCCGCTTCTCCGAGGCGATGGTGCCGCAGGAGCACATGTGGACGCTTCCGACCAAGGAAGGCGCCCGCATGCTGCCCGGCGCCAATGGCGGCGTCGAATGGTCGCCGATCGCGACCGACCCGGGGCAGCAGCTGGCCTACGCCATCAACCTGCACCAGCCGATGAACTACTTCGTCGACAGCTCGCCCTATCCGAACGGCAAGCTGTGGCTGGGCGGCGCGTTCAAGGTGATCCCGACCGAGAAGTCGGCCGGCAACATCACCGCGGTCAACTACGACACCGGCAAGATCAAGTGGCAGGTGAAGACGCCGGAGCCGATGATCGGCGGCATTCTGGCGACCGCGGGCGGGCTGGTGTTCACGGGTGAGGGCAACGGCAAGTTCGCGGCCTACAACTCGTCGAACGGCAAGGAATTGTGGAGCTTCCGCGCCGGCGCCGGCGTCAATGCGCCACCCTCCAGCTATACGCTGGGCGGCAAGCAATATATCGTGGTCGGCGCGGGCGGAAACACCCAGGTGGATTTCCATCGCGGCAACAACATCATCGCCTTCACGCTCGACTGAGCTGGCCGGCGACTGTAAGGACAGGAAGCGGGACCCGTTGCGGTCCCGCTTCTTTTAATGGGCTGCACTGGATCGGAATGATGAGCGTCAGGTTGGGTTCGTGTGTGTTTGGCCTTGTGCTCGCGGCTGTGCTGGTCGGCGTGGCGCCGTCGAGAGCCGACGGCATCGAGGACAAGGTGCAGGTTTGCGCCGGCTGTCATGGCGATGGCGGAAAGCCGATCGACAAGACCATTCCCGTCCTCTGGGGACAGCAGGCCGGTTACATCTATATCCAGTTGCGCGATTTCAAGCGCGGCGACCGCAAGAGCGAGATCATGCAGCCGATCGCGTCCGCCTTCGAGCGCGACGACATGCTCGCGATCGCCGACTATTTTTCCAGGAAGCCATGGCCCGATCTCGGCCAGCCGCGCGCGCCAAAGGACGTCTCGGACCGCGCCGTCAAGGCCAATGCCTCGGTCGGCTGCACCGGCTGTCATCTCGATCATTTCCAGGGCGACGGCACCGTGCCGCGCCTGGCCGGCCAGGGCCGCGACTACCTGACCAAGACCATCGCCGATTTCCGCAGCCACGCGCGCGGCAACAATCCCGGCATGTCCGACCTGATGAACGCGACCTCGCCCGACGATCTCGCGGCGCTGGAGGAATATCTGGCGGGGCTTTAACGATAGCGTTTTCGCGCGAAGCATGCCCTCGGACTTGATCCGGGGGTAGAGACCGGTTCGCGTGAAGAAACCGCGTCAAAAGAAGATATTTCAATGCGGCGCCAGGCGCTCGCGCAGCGACGTCAGCACGGTAAGATCGGCGGCGCGCTTGCCGGCCTTGTCCTTGAGCGACGGATCGGCGCCGCGCTTGAGCAGGAGATCGGCGATCTCGGAATGGCCGCCTTCGGCCGCGATCATCAGCGCGGTGCGGCCGCGATCGTCGCGGTCGTCGATATGGGCGCCGGCATCCACCAGATACGACACGACCTCGATCGCCTGCGCTTCCGGCACCTTCTCGTCCGGCCCGCAGGCCCACATCAGCAGCGTGAGATCGTTGGCGTAGCGGGCGTTGAGATCGCCGCCGAGCAATTGCTTGACGATGTCGAGCCGGCCGCTGGCGGCGGCGTAGATCACCGGCGGCTTGCCGGTATCGTCGGGCGCGCGGCCGTCGGCGCCGTGCGCCAGCAACAGGGCAACGATCGAGTCGCGGCCGGCATAGGCCGCGGCCGCAACCGGAGAGACGCCGCTCTTGCCGGTCAGCTTGACGTCGGCGCCGCGCTCGATCAGCCGCTGCACGATCGGGCTGTGGCCCCGTTCGGCGGCATAATAGAGCGCCGTTGCGCCGTTGAGGTCGCGCGCGTCAATCGGCGCGCCGCGCGCCAGCAGGAGATCGAGCATCTCGAGATGGCCGGACCGTGCGGCATGGCTTAGCGGCCGGGCGCCGATCCGGTCCCGCGCGTCGACCGATGCGCCCTGGTCGAGCAGCTGCGTCGCGAGGTTGATGCAATTGCCGTCGGCCGAGGAGAACAACGTCAGCGACACTTCGATCGCCGTGATCTGGGCCTTGCTGAGCTCGTACTTGCGGTTCAATTCCCGGCAGCGCTCCGAATCCGCGGCATGTGCCGCGGAGACGGCGCTGCACCCGGCAAGGAGAACCCAACACAGGAACACGGCATGGCGATGCAAGGCGATCTCTCCCGATGGGCGCATGGATTGAAGTAGCGCCCGCCGTCAGGATGACATGGCGGGTTGCCTTTGCCAAGAAAGCCGGCTCTGTGGTCGAGCGCTGCGCCTGTTCGACGTCTTCTATCGGCAGGTCTTGTTTGCCGCGGCCGGCATTGCCAGGAAGGTGATGGTGGCCGGTGCGAAGGTGCTGATGCCGGCGGCTGCCGGAATGCCCCGCATCGGCGGAATCCGGTCGCCCGCGCCAAGTTTCAACGCGCTGCCGTTCAACCTGACTTCAGTGGCGCTCAACTCGGCGGCATCGAGCGTATAACGAGCCGATGCGACTGATAGCGTCAGCGCATGCGACGCGTTGCGGTCATTGTTGGTCACCAGCAGCGACACGCCGCCTGGTGTGCCGCGCTGGCAATGCGCATAGACATGCAGGCCCAATGTGATCGGTACGCCGGCGTCGAGCACGGTCGTTCCCATCAACCGCCGCCAGAGCAGCGCGCCCCAATAGTTCGGGCGAGGTTCGAGGGTGTTTTCATCGAGCATGCCGTAATCGCTGGCCGCTAGCGTGTTGTGCATCACCACCCGGACGCCCGCCCTCGCCAGACGTCCGAGCTGATCAAGATAGCGGAAGGTGTCGAGAAAGGATGCGGCCCAGGGATTGCCGCCGCAGGCGGCATCGGCGGTCTCGGTGAGCCAGATCGGCTTTCCCGGCATAAACCGGTCGCGCAGCGCCTGATGAAAGACGAGCGCGCGGTCCGTGCCCGACAGCCATTGTTCCGACAACGCGGCTTCCGGCGCGGCTGCGCCGCGGCACCGCTCCGACAGCGCGCCGTAATAATGATAGGAATAGGCATCGAGGCCTGAGGCCGATGCGGCGAGCAGGTCTGTCTCCTTTACGTCCTCGCCCGCGGCGCCGGGGCCGAGGATCACCGTCTGCGGCGATGCATTCTTCATCAGCGCGCGGAACAGCCCAAAATCGCGGCCGTAAGCCTTTGCATCGTAACCTTCGGGCGCGCCGCTGATGGCTGTGAGATTGGGCTCGTTCATGAATTCCGCGGCGGCAATGTTGCCGCCGACCGCTTGCGTGTAGTCGAGGAGGCTCTTTGCTTGATCGGGCATCCAGACGCCGTTGGCGTCGCGGGTGCCGCGGCCGATCGCGAACGATGTCACGATTTTAGCGTCGGCAGCTTTCGCGAATTCGACCACGCCGCGCCACTGCCGGCGGGTGAGGATGCCTTTGAAGCCAGCCGGGGGCAGCGACGGCGTTTGGTCCGTGTCGGCAAAAAACGTGGTGTTGGCCCAGGTCCCGCTGACGCGAAGGTAGGCCGGGCCGAGGGCTTTCGCGAGCATCCGCAATCGCGGGTTGGCCAGATCGATCGGCGGCCGATACTGGAACAGCCGCGCGTCGACATCTTCCGGAGCGTTCGACCCGGACGCAGGCTTGTCGTCGGATTTCGACCGATAGGGTCTCCAGAACCGCCCGCCGGTGATTTCGACCATTTCGATGTTGTAGGACTGGACGCGCTCGTCGATCGTGCCGAGAGATGGCATGGTGGATGGGGTGAGGACCGGCGCTTCAGCGGCGGTCACGGAAGAAGCCGTGGCGAGTAGCAATGCGAATGCGCTACAAAACCCGGCGGCGCGCGAATTGATCTGCCTCCGGCTCCGGGGTGAGGGCAGTTCTATGAACAGCGACCTTATCATCCTCATCCAATCCAGCGCCCGCCGCGTCGCGCTCCACCCCGATTTGATTTGCGGCGGGACGAGAATATCAAATATATTTGTTCGAGATACCGGTGCACGGATCGATCGGCGCATCGTTTCGCTTGATGCCGATCGTCAAAATGACAAGGGAGGCGCGGCGTGATGCTTTCGACGCGCAAATTGGCGTTTGGCGCTTTGGTTGCGGCGGCCGCTTGCTGGACGCAGGCTTCGTTCGCTCTGGACCCGCGTTACCCGGACTGGCCGTGCCAGCAATTGAAGGTGCCGGGGATCGCGGTCGCCAGTGTCTGGAACGGCCCCTCCATCGAGGGCGTCGACGCCAAGCCGACCGACAGCAAGGAAGCCGATCTGGTGGCGCGGCTCGCCGCCCGCCGCACCCCGATGGAAGACGCGAAAAAGCTGATCGCGGACTATCTGGTCGGTACCGATGCCGAGAAGCAGCAGAAGGCGAAGACCTTGTTCGCTTCGCTCTATTCGACGCTCAATGCGCAGCGCGACGAGGTGATGACCGGGATCGAGCGCTTCTCACGCAAGCAGAAATCCGCGGCCGAAGATATCCGTGCGCAAGCCCAGAAGCTGCGGGACATGCAGGACAAGGCGAGCTCCGATCAGGCGCAGACCGAGGAACTGGCGAGCCAGCTGGCATGGCAGACGCGCATTTTCGAGGACCGGCGCAAATCGACCTCCTATGTGTGCGAGGTGCCGGTGCAGATCGAGAAACGGTTGTTCGATCTCGGCAGCGCGATCGCGGGCGATCTGGGCGCCGACGCCGCCAAGAAGTGAGCAAGAAATGAGGACGTAAGGACACGGCTTACTGGTCCGGGCGCGGCTCCGGCGTGGCCTCTTCGAGCGGCAGTCCCGCGGCAAGCCAGCCGTCGGTGCCTTCGCGATACCAGGCGACATTCGAATAACCGATCGCGAGCGCGCGCTTGGCCGCGTTCCACGACATCCAGCAATCCGCCAGACAATAAAGCACGACCAGCCGCGCGCGATCGCCATAGGTCGCCTTGGCCAATCCCCGTACAAAATAGTCGGCCATCTCGGGCGCGAGCTCGCCATAGCCGGTATCGGGCAGCCAGATGCTGCCGGGAATATCGGGCCGCGGCTTGTCGTGCCAGAGCGTTCCCTCCGGCAGGCTTTTCGGCCGCGGCGGCCTCGGCAGCACATCGACAAAGGACGCACTACGGTCGCGCCAGATTCGCTGGGCTTCTTCCGTTCCGATGGTTTTCGCGCCGCGCAAGGTGGCGGGCGTCGGCGCGCGATATTCCTCTAGCCGGTAGTTCTCCGGTTCGGGTACATCGGCCGCAAGCGCTTCGCTTGCGGCGAAGATGATCGCCAGCAGCGCGAAACAGATGGCGGATCGGCTCATGGCCGTTTGGACAGCGTCTCGGCAGTGATCGGGGCGTTGCTCTCGTCGAGGATCGGGATGTTGTAGCTGATCAGGAGCTTGTTGATCTCGGTCTGGTTCTCCGCGATCAGCTTGTTGAGCGTGCGTTTCCACTCCTGATCCGCCGGGCGCACCGCCATGCCGATGCGATACATCATCTGCGGTCCCATCGTTTCCTTGACCAGCGGCACCACCACCAGCGGGGGATCGGTCTTCGCGGCGAAGTAGCCTGCCATCGGGCCCCACAGGATGCCGCAATCGATGTTGCCCTGGTTGAGGTCGTCGATCATCGCCTGCGCCGAGGAATCCGCGCGGGTGTCGATGAAGAGCGGATATGATTTGGCCTTGGCGAGCAGGCCGTTGACCGCCATGCCGGTGCTGGGCGGCGTCTTGGCGACGATGCCGATCCGCTTGTCCTTGAGCCGGGGATCGTTGATGGTGCTCACATCCTCAAGTCCGCTGCCGCGCTTGGTGATCAGCGCGTAGGTCGTGCGATAATACGGGACGGTCGATTGCGCCTGGTCGTCGCCCTGCGGAAATCCCATGATCACGTCGCAGCGGTAGGAGCCCAGCGTCATGCGGACGAAGCCGGTGGCTTGCGGGAAGTAGGTGTAGCTGAGCTTCTTGCCGAGTTTTGCCGCGAACAATTCGGCCAGCTTGTTCTCAAATCCCTCGCTCTTGTCGTTGGAGAACGGCAGGTTGCGCGGGTCGCCACAGGCGCGAAACACGTCGGGATCGACGAGCTCGAGCGAACCGGATTCGTTGCCTTGCGCGGGGCCTTGGCCCTGCGTGGGCGCCTGGGCTATGGCCTCGGCCGGTCGCAGGGCGGCCAGCGCGCAAATCAGCATGCCGAGCAGCGACGCGATCCGGGCAGCCTGCAGCATGGCGGGATAGCGCAAACGCCTGGCCGGATTTTCGATACGCTGTGGGCTCATTTGATACCTGTGCGATTATTATCCAGTCGGGAAATCGAACGCTTGTCCGGGAGCGAAGCCCGTTTGCGCCAGAGCGAAACACCTTGAATCTTCGCTGGATAACGCCCCCGCTGTAGACGTGTGATAATCGGGCGGTTGATGATCGCTCGACCGCAAGGCGGGAGGAACCCGGATCGATGATTTGGCATTGGACAACATCGGCAGAACGCAATGGTTGCGCAAGGTCGCGTGCACATACGTTGTCCTGCCTTGGCGACATGTTCGTGGCGATGTCGATATTTGTGTCGATATTTACCCTGATATTTGTTTTGGGTTCCCGCGATTGCGCCGCACAACAGCGAACGCCGGTGACTCCGTTGCCGGTCTCCGAGATGGCGCCCGGCGTTTACGTCCACATCGGCAATATCGCCGTCATGAGCGAGGCGAACCAGGGCGACGCCGCCAATCTCGGCTTCATCGTCGGCGACGACGCGGTGGCGGTGGTGGACACCGGCGGCAGCGCGCGCGAAGGCGAACGGCTGCTGGCCGCGATTCGCGGGGTAACTCCGAAGCCAATTCGCTATGTGATCAACACCCACGTCCACCCGGATCACATTTTTGGCAATGTAGCCTTTGCCCCAGAGGGAAATTCTCTTGCACCAGAGCGAACTATCTTTGTCGGGCACAAGAATCTGCCGCGCGCGTTGACCGCGCGTGGCGATTATTACCTCGGATCATTTCGCAGCGTGCTCGGCGACGCGTTGATGGACGGGGTGAAAATCGTGCCTCCGACGCTGCTGGTCGACGGTGAAATGAAGCTTGATCTCGGCAAGCGGGTTTTGACGCTGAAGGCGTGGCCGCCGGGGCATACCGACAATGACCTGACCGTGTTCGACGACAAGAGCTCGACGCTGTTTGCGGGCGATCTGCTGTTCATCGAGCATATCCCGGTTATCGACGGCAGCATTCGCGGCTTTCTCGCTGATATCGCTGTGTTATCGGGCATGCCCGCGGCGCACGTCGTCCCCGGTCACGGCCCGATTGTCGCCGATTGGCATGGCGCCATTGCCGACGAGCAGCGCTATCTGGAAAATCTTGCCGTCGAGGTGCGAGGCCTGATCAAGCAGGGAGTACCGCTCATCAAAGCGGCCAAGGAGGCCGGGCGCAGCGAACAATCGCAATGGAAGCTGTTCGACGAATATGGTTCACGCAACGTGATCGCGGCATTCGGCGAACTCGAATGGGAGTGAGAGACCAGCGGCGGCGCAACTTGCCGCTTTCGGCGGATTCGGGTAGTTTTGTCGTTCCTTCATGGTGGAAATGGAATTCGACCATGCCGATTTTCCTCAGAGCAATCGTTCCGGTCCTGCTGGCTACGCTGTGCTTCGCAACGCCCATCACCGCGCGCGCCCAAAGCGCGGCGCAGGACCAGCCTTCGGAAGAGACCTGGAACAGCATCAAGGGCGATATCCTGAAGGATCGTCCCGTTCTCGACGGCGCGGGCCTCGTGGTCCTCGATGCGCCGCGCCGTGCGGAAGACGCCGCGGTGGTGCCGATCGGCATGCGGGTGAATCTTGGCGGTGACGACAAACGCACGCTGAAATCGCTGACGCTGGTGATCGATGAAAATCCCGCACCCGTCGCCGGCACCTTCACGATCGGAGCTCACGCCGGCGTAACGTCGATCTCGACGCGGGTCCGCGTCAACACCTACTCCTACGTCCGGCTGATCGCCGAACTCAGCGACGGCAAGCTCTATGGCGTCAAGACCTTCGTGAAGGCATCGGGCGGCTGTTCGGCGCCGGCGGCGTCGAATGCCGATGCCTCAAAATCGATGCTCGGGCAGATGAAATTCCGCACGTTCCCTGCCGCGGCCGGTGCGATGCCGGAAGCGCAGATCATGCTGCGTCACCCGCAGAATTCCGGCCTGCAGATGGATCAGTTGACCCGGCTCTACATCCCGCCGTTCTTCATCGACAACCTCAGGATATGGCAGGGCGACGAGTTGATGGTGACGATGGACGGCGGCATCGCGATCTCCGAGGATCCGAACATCCGCTTCAACTACAAGCCGAATGGCGCTGCGGACTTCCGCGTCGAAGCCGTCGATACAGACAAGCATATCTTCAAGACGGAATGGCCGGTCGAAAAGTCGATGCTGTAGCGCTTTTTTCAAGCGAAGCGGGTCGCTGCGTCAGAAGCAGCGAATCTCCGCTTCCGCCTGCGCCCGCCGAAAATCCTGCAACGCCACCCGGGCCGGTTCGGTCGACCGGAATTCAGAACCAACGGGCCCGGTCACCTGCGACATCGACATGATGGTCTCGGCGGTCACGTAACGATCGTAGGGGATGATCGAGGCGATCACGTCGATCGAGCAGGAGCATTTCTGCAGCAGCTCCTGGGTCTCGCCGTTGGCCTTCATGCAGCCGAAGACGTAATCCGCGCGCGCCGAGGTCGGGTAGTCGTTGAGATCTTCAGCCCTTGCACGCGCGGTCGCGGCGACGGCCAGGATGGCCATCAGGACGCCGGATCGAAGCAAGACTTGCGCAGGACTCATCGTCGACGCCTTTGGTCATCCGGTCCTCAAGCGCAGCCGACATTGCGCCACCGGCCGGGATGCGATCACGACTTCTTGCCGTCGGCTCCGAATTGCTTGAGATAGGAGATGACGTTGTCGATGTCGTCATCCTTGGTCAGGCCCGGAAAAATCATCTTGGTGCCGGGAACCTTGGCGCGCGGATTTTTCAGATATTCCTTCAAGGTCGCTTCATCCCAGGTGATGCCTGAATTCTTGTTCGCATCGCTGTAGGAGTAGTCGGCGTAGGTGCCGGCCTTGCGGCCCACGACGCCGTTCAGCACCGGCCCGACCGCGTTTTTCGCGCCTTCGCCGATCTGGTGGCAGGCCTTGCATTTGAGGAACACCTTCTCGCCAAGCGCCGCATCCCCGGCATGTGCGGCGCCGACCGAGCCCGCGAGCAGGAGAGCGCCAAGAGCGAAAATCCGAAGCTGTGTCACGTGCCCAGTCACTTGCCCATCCCTGTTATTGAGGTTCTGTTTTGCCGAGTTGAATAATTTTGTCAGGATCAACTATCGAGGTCAAGCTTGGGTCCGATCGCGCGGCGACAGCAAACTTAGCTTTTGGTCGTAGCAGCCTGCCGCGCGCAACGCGGCCTGCTTGCCGCAGCGAACACAGTGGGCTAAACGGCCAATAGCAGACTTCACGGGGCCGTGTGACGGCATGATGCCATTCGATCCCGCCCAGACCCCGGCACTCGCGGTCGATCACGTCGCGGCGCTTGCCGTCGACCACGTCGCGGCGCTTGCCGTCGATCACGTCAGCCATCGTTACGGCCCGCGGATTGCGCTGAACGATGTCAGCCTGACGGTCGGGCAATCGTCCTTCACGGTGCTGCTGGGCCTGAACGGCGCCGGCAAATCGACGTTGTTTTCCCTGATCACGCGGCTCTATGCGATCCGGTCCGGGCAGATCAGGATTTTCGGCCACGATGTCGGACGTGAGGCCGGCGCGGCCTTGAGCCAGCTCGGCGTCGTGTTCCAGTCGCGCGCGCTCGATGTCGATATTTCGGTGCGGCAAAACCTGATGTATCACGCCGCCCTGCACGGCATCGCCAGCAAGCGCGCCAACGAACGGATCGCCGAGGTGCTCGACCGCGTCGCGATGGCCGACCGCAGCCTCGATCGCGTCGGCAATCTCTCGATCGGGCAAATGCGGCGCATCGAGATCGCGCGTTCGCTGCTGCATCAGCCGCGGCTACTGTTGCTGGACGAACCGACGGTCGGTCTCGACATCAAGGCGCGCGCCGACATCCTCGATCACGTTCGCCGGTTGTCGGTGGAGCAAGGCCTCGGCGTGCTCTGGGCCACGCATCTGATCGACGAGGCCGGCGCCGGCGACGACGTCGTGGTGCTGCACAAGGGCAGCGTGCTGGCGCTGGGCACCGTCGCCGACGTGATCGGCCAGTCCGGCGCCGCCGATCTGCGCGGGGCATTCAACCGGCTGACCAGCGCGGCCGATCAGGGCGAACTGGAAGCCGCCCCATGACTGACATCGCCGGGACAACCAGCAAACACCATTTTACGCTGGCGCAGTATTTCATTTGCCTGAAGGGCATCGTCTGGCGCGAGGCGCTGCGCTTCATCCATCAGCGCGAGCGCTTTATCTCCGCGCTGGTTCGTCCGCTGGTGTGGCTGTTCATTTTCGCCGCCGGGTTTCGCCAGGTGCTCGGCGTCTCGATCATCCCGCCCTACGAGACCTACGTGCTGTACGAGGTCTATATCGCGCCCGGGCTGATCGCGATGATCCAGTTGTTCAATGGCATGCAGTCGTCGCTGACCATGGTCTATGACCGCGAGACCGGCGGCATGCGCACGCTGCTGGTCAGCCCGTTTCCGCGCTGGTGGCTGCTGACCTCGAAGCTTTTGGCGGGCACGCTGGTGTCGGTGCTGCAGGCCTATGCCTTCCTGGTGATCGCCTGGTTCTGGGAGATCGAACCGCCGCCGATCGGCTATCTGGCGCTGCTGCCGGCGCTGCTGCTCAGCGGTTTCATGCTGGGTGCGCTCGGCATGCTGATCTCGTCGCTGATCAAGCAACTGGAGAATTTTGCCGGCGTGATGAATTTTGTCATCTTTCCGATGTTCTTTGCGTCGTCGGCGCTCTACCCGCTGTGGCGCGTCAAGGAATCGAGCCCGCTGTTGTATTACGTCTGCGAGCTCAATCCCTTTACGCACGCGACCGAGCTCATTCGCTTTGCGCTGTATGCGCAGGTGGCGTGGGTTTCCCTCGGCGTCGTGGTCGGCTGCACCATCGTGTTTCTGTTCGGCGCGATCCTGGCCTACGACCCGGCGCGCGGCTTCCTCGCTCGCCGCGGCGGTGGGCCGCCGGCTTGAGGACGGCTATTCCGTCATTGCGAGCCAACGGGTCGGGCGAATGGCCGCCCGATGACAGGCTCCGCGAAGCAATCCAGTCTTCCTTCGACAGCTGGATTGCTTCGTCGCTCCGCTCCTCGCAATGACGTAAACTTCAGAACGTGTATTTCATGCCGGCATAGATCGCGCGGGGCTGCGCCGGGCTGAGCGAACGCGGATCGGTGAAGGGCGCGCCGCCATTGGCGAAATTGGGCAGCGCGGTGATATCGAAGAACGTTCCGTAGGTCGCATAGCGGTTGTCGAAGATGTTGTTGGCGCGGGCGTAAAGCTGGATCTGTTTTGTCGCCTGATAGGAGGCGTGCAGGTTGAAGACGGCGTAGGCCGGCAGCTTCATGAACTGGTTGGAGTCGTCGCCGGCGAAATACTGGCTGTCGACGAACAGCGCGTCGCCGCCGACCTTGAAGGCGTCCGTGACGGAATACTCGACGCCGGCCTTGAGCCGGTTGCGCGGCACCGACGGGAGCTGGTTGCCGGGCATCACCTGGATATTGCCGTCGGCGTCGGCGAACGGGCTGTTCGGCGAGCCGAGCGTGAGGGCGTTGAGGAAACGCGCATCGATGAAGGTGTAGCTGGCGTTCATCTCCCACTTGCTGGATCTGACGCTGATCTCGGCCTCGATGCCCTGGCGGCGGGTCGAACCGACGTTCTGGAAAAACCCGAAGCCGGGAACGACGCTGCTGGGAATGCTGAGAATGTCGTCGCTGTTGTCGGCGCGGAACGCTCCGAATTTCCAGTTCAGCGTGCCGACACCGAGATCGCCGGTGCCGCGCAGGCCCGCTTCGACGGTGTGCGAAACCACCTGCTTCAGCGGCGGATCAGAAACCAGGAACGTGGCGATGATGCAGGGATGGGCCGGATCGGCGCATCCCAGTTCCAGCGGCGTCGGGGCGCGATTGGCTTCGGAATAACCGGCATAGGCGGTCAATCCGGAATTGATCTTGTAGGTGCCACCGATGACGGGATTAAAGCGGCTATAGGTGTTGTTGCCGGTGAGCAGGCCGCCAAGCTCGTCCTGCAGGTCGATATTGGCGAGATTGAAACGCCCGCCGCCGGTGACGGAAAACCTGTTCGTCACGTCGAACGTATCGAGTGCATAGAGCCCGGTATATTGATTTGTGGTGCGCAACGCGACCGGGCCGTCCGAGACCGGATCGCCGGAGGTGCCGAGGAAAATCCCGGAGCCGTTGACGACGTAATTGGGACCGATGGTGCCGAGTTCGGCGCTGGCGTTGAAATGGGTGACGCTGTAGTCGAAACTGGTTCCGGCCACGAAGTGGTTTTTGTGGCCGAACAACCGGTCGTCATTGGTCGCCTGCAACGAGAAGCCGGTCGTTGTCGATTGCGTCGTCGTCCGGTCGTCCTCGCCGAGAATGGCGCTGGGATCGAAAGTATTCGGGAGTTGTACGCCGTTCAGGCCAAAGGCCGGCGTGGCGCCGTTGCCGAAGCAGAGGTCCGTCGAGGGAGGGTCGCACGCCTGTACATCGGTTGGATTGCCGTCCCGGGTCTTCTGGTCGAAAACCCTGACATGGGCGATGCCGTCGATGGTCCAGGTCGGGGATACCTCGACCTTTCCGGTGAAATTGAGATAGCCGACCTTGTTGCTCGACGTCTGCGGCGTGGTGTAGGTGGCCCCCCAGAATTGCTGCAGCAGTTCGACCGGCACGGTCGTGGCGGCGCCGAAATCGTTGGCGGCGACGCCCATGTTGACGTGGAATTCGGACTGATCGTTCTTGACGCCGATGTCGCCGTAGAAGCGGCGGATATTGGAAGTGGAGAAATTGCGGAATCCGTCGTCGTGCACGCCTTCGAGCGCGCCGTAGACCGCGAAATTGTCGATCTGCTTGCCCCATTGCAGCGAGCTCTGGAGCCGGCCGAACGAACCGCCCATCAGGTCGATTTCGGCGCCGTGATAATTAAAGCCGTCCTTCATCTGGATATCGACCGCGCCGCCCAGCGCATTGAGACCGAAGGCCGGATTGTTGGTGACGAGGTTGACCGACTTGATCGCCGCGGTCGGAATCAGGTCCCAGTTGACGGTGTCGCCGAACGCTTCGTTGATGCGCACGCCGTCTTGATAGACCGCGAGGCCCTGCGGCGTGCCGGAAACCGGAGAGGCGGTAAAGCCGCGAAATTGCACGTTGGGCTGGAACGGGTTGCCGGCGACTTCATTGATGCTGATCCCCGGCACATATTTCACCAGGGCATCGCTGATGTTCAGCGATCCCGTGGTCTTGATCTGGTTGGCGTCGACCACGGTGACAGCGGCCGCCACCTTGTCGGCCTCGACGTCGCCACTGGACAGCGGCGACGTCGGATAGACCACCACGACCGGAGTCCTGCGCACCCTCCTTGCGTTCTGGTCGCGCCCGGGCTTGGCGCTCGGTTTGCTTTCGGTGACCGTGATCGGCGGCAAATTCTGAGCGGTGCCGGGAGCGTCCTGGGCAAACGCGCATTCACCTGCCGGCAACAGGGATATCGACAGCGACGCGATAACCAGAGACCGAATACTCACCGTCTCCTCCCTGAGGTCTCCGGCTGTTTTTCCGCCGGTAGACGAGGGGGAGCCTAGTAACGTGGCGGAGGGCCGGCTAGCTACATAGTGTCCCGAAGAGATCGGGAATAATTCCCGAAAATATCCGAGTGAGACGCGATTCGCAGGTTCCAGGGCATGAGAGTGCCCTGGAACAAGTCCGGAAGCTGTTTTGTCGCCGCTACTTCAGCAGCCGTAACAGGGCGCGACCTGCCGGGCTTTGCAATTCTCTCGCGTCGAGGGTTCCGTCATGATCGGGATCTGCGGCACGAAAGCGCAGCTCGACGGCGGCGAGATATTCGTCCCTGGTCAGCGTGCCGTCATGATCGGGATCGGCCGCGGCAAGTTCCTTGGCTGACAATCTGCGGGCCAATTCATGCTTGTCCAGCGTGCCGTCCTTGTCGCGCTCGAGTTTGTCGAACAGCGCGGACGCCGCCGCCTTGGCTTCCGCGAGATCGACGGTGCCGTCATGGTCGGTATCGAGCATGGCGATCAGGCTCATGCGGCGGGATTTTGCCAGCGCCGGCAAGCCGGCGGCAACCAACATCCCGGTCGCCAGCGAAACAACGAGCGAGCGTCGCGATATCATGATGTGACCTTTCCGGTTGTGATCGGGCCGCGGAATCTGCCGGCGTCAGCCTTCATTAGCCCCGCGCAATCAAGGTAATGATCGGGAATCTCGGGGTCAATGCAGGGCAGGGCGGTCGGGAAAGGCCGCGATCTATGGCGCGGATGCGACCGCCTGAAGCTGCCGCGGCCCGTCGGGAATCAGCGCCTCCACGGTAACTCCCTGACCGGTCGACGCGACCGTCATGGTGCCGCCCAGGGCCAGCACCCGTTCCCGCATTCCGATCATGCCAAAACCCTGTCTATGGTCGGTCGGCAGGCCGGCGCCGTTGTCGCGCACGCTGACCCTGGTCGCCCCGGCCCCGGCGAAGCCGAGTCCTGTTTGGCGCCAGGACACCGGCTCGACCGTGATCCTGACTTCCGTCGCGCGGGCGTGCCGGAACACGTTGGTCAGCGCCTCCTGAATGACGCGGTAGATGGTCAGTTCCGCGGTTTCGCCGGGTTCGCCGAGCGAGGGCGAGATCGCGGTCTCGACGGCCACGCCGGGATGAGCGTCGCGCCACAGCCGTTGCAGCGCGCCGATCGCCTCGCGCAGGCCGAGTTCGGCCAGGCCGACCGGGCGCAGTTTTTCCAGCACACGGCGGTTGAACTGCTGCAGGGCGTTGACCTGTTCGAGGATGGCGCTGCCGTGTTTTCGCAAGGCGCCGGCGTCCGGCTCGGATGCCTCGGTGGTCCGCATCAGCGAACTGGCATGCGCGCGCAACGCGAACAGATAGGGCCCGACTTCGTCATGCAGTTCGCGGGCGATCTCCTTGCGCTCCGCATCCTGCAGCGAGACGGCTTGCTCCGCGAGCTTTCGCTTTTCCTCCATCGCCTCGCCCAGCGTCGCGGCCAGATGGTTGAGCTTGCCGCAGATCGCGGCCAGTTCGGGCGAACCGCCGGGTTTTACCCGCGTGTCATAGCCGCCGGCTTCGATGTCGGTCATGGCCTGTGAAAGCGCCCCAATCGGCGCCAGCGCCCGGCTCACCACCAGCATGGTGATCAGGAACAGCGTCACCGCGATCGCGGAGCCGATCAGCAACTGGGTCACGATGCCGTCCCAGATCTCGTTCATCTCGTCGTCCGGATGCGACGTGATCACCAGAAATCCGGGCTTGCCATGGATTGAAATCGGGACGTTGACCGCGGTCTTTTCCGGATGAACCAGCTCCGCGAACCAGGCGGGGACCGAAGACAGCTCGTCATCGCTGCCGGCATTTTCGTCAGCAGTGGGCGCAGCCGCCGCATCGTTCTGCCGGCTAATGCTGACATGGCGCAGCCGGTTGAGGTTGTGGATGATCTGATCGAGCCGCGCATCGGGGTCGCGCGTCTCGTTCAGCCCGACGACCAATGTCTCGATGAACTCACGGGCCAGCCGGATCACGCTCTGATCCTCGGCCTGGACGCGCGGGCCGGCCTCCAGCACCAGCCGCGTGATGTTGATGGCCAGCCCCAGCGCGAGAACCAGCGCCAGCAGCAAATTGAGCCGGGCGCGCAAGGATAATTTCTGCCACATCGCCTTCGTCCACCATCGCGGCCCGTTGACAGATAAAAAGGGCGGCTATCTAATTGAACCGTACAGTAATTATGGCCGGGATAACAACGAAGGCTGACGAGCATTTGGGCCAGCGCCGATGCATGTTCTGATCGTCGACGATCATCCGATTGTGGCTTCGGGGTGCCGCGCCTTGCTGGCGGGCGAGGCCGGGATAGTGATCCTGGAAGCCTCCGACGCCGAAAGCGGCGAGCGGGCCTTTATCGCAGAGAAGCCTGACGTCAGCGTGCTCGACATCAATTTGCCGACCGTGTCGGGCTTTGAACTGGCGCGGCGTATCCTCGCGCACACCGCTTCCGCGCGCCTGATCATGTTCAGCATGAACGACGATCCGGTGTTCGCCGCGCGCGCGATCGAGCTCGGCGCCAAGGGCTATGTCTCGAAATCAGGCGACCCCAACGATCTGGTCGAGGCCATTCGCGAAGTCGGCAAGGGCGGGGTCTATCTGCCGGCGGCGATCGCGCGCAGCGTGGCCTTTGCCGGGCCGGCCTTTGCGCAGAGCCCGCTGGCAAAACTGACGTCGCGCGAGATCGAAATCCTGCGGCTGCTCAGCGCCGGCAAAAGCCTTTCCGAAATCGCCTGGCTGGTCCATTCCTCCTACAAGACGATCGCCAATACCTCGTCGATCATCCGCCAGAAGCTTGGCCTGCGATCGTCCTCGGAACTGGTGCGTTTCGCCATCGAGAGCCGGCTGGTCTGAATTCTTCAGTCGCGGCTTGCGGCCTGCACTGCCAACGCGCGCATTTCATCGCCGATCGCAGCCACCGCCTCCTTGCTGCGCGTGCCGCGCGGCGGCGGCAGTTCTTTTTCGAGGATGATCCGGGTCGGCCGCTCCGACAGGAAAAACAGCCGGTCCGCAAGTTGTATCGCTTCCGAGAGATCATGCGTCACGAACAGGGTCGTCACCCTGGTTCGTGTCGTCAGCGCCACCAGTTCGTCACGCAGCCGGTCGGCAGTCGCCTCGTCGAGCGACACGAAGGGTTCGTCGAGCAGCAGGAATTCCGGATCGATGGCAAAGGCCCGTGCGATCGCGACGCGCCGCGCGAGGCCGAGCGACAATTCGCCGGGGTAGCGGGCAAGGTGGGCGTCGAGGCCGAGAACATCGATCAGCTCCTTCAGGTCGACGCCGGCGCGCTTTGCGGGAAGCGCCAGCCGGATGTTCTGCTCGACGGTGCGCCAGGCCAGGAGGCGCGGCTCCTGAAACACCATGCCGAGGCGGCCGGAAAGTGCTGCCTGTCGCTCGCCCTGAAAATCGGCATCGAGACCGGCTGCGATCTTCAGCATCGTGGTCTTGCCGCAGCCGGACGGGCCGATCAGCGCGCCGAACGATCCGGTCTCGAGCCGGAGCTTCAGGCCGCGGATGACCTCGACCGGCGTGCCGTCGGCCGAACGGTAGCTCTTGGCGTCGATGCGAAGCTCAAGCAAGGCGGCGCCGCCAAATGTTGGCACGTCGTTCCAGCGGTTGCACGGCAAGGCCCTCGATGAGCAGCATCAGCACGATGAAAGAGATCGCATAGCTCAGGATCTTGGCCATGTCGAACAGGGAGAAAGCCGAGCCCAGCACGAATCCCACGCCGTTGGGGCGCCCGAGCAGTTCGACCACCAGCACGATCTTCCAGACGATGGAAAGGCCGGAGCGCGAGCTCGCCGCCAGATAGGGCGCGAGCTGCGGGATCACGACATGACGGATTTTCTTCAAGCCGGTGAATTTAAACGCTCTCGCCATTTCGTCGATCTCGGGATCGAGCGCGCGCGTGCCCTCGCGCATCACCACGATCACGTTCGGCAGCTTGTTGATAGCTACCGCGAGGATCGCGGCGGTTTCGTTCAGCCCGATCCAGATATAGGCAAAGATGACGACCACCAGCGCCGGCATGTTGATCAGCACCACCAGCCATGAATCGGCAAAGCGATCGAGCCGCGTCGAGCGCCCCATCGCATAGCCCGCAATGCTGCCGAGGATCATCGCGATGGAAAAGGCTGCGATCACACGGCCCAGCGTGCAGGCCATCTGGAACGGCAATTCGCCGGAGCGGATTTCGGCGAGCGTGGTCGCGCCGACCGCGAGCGGCCCGGGCAGCAGCCGCGAATGCGCCAGCGCCGCGATGACGGCCCAGGCCGCGATCAATACCGCGAGCGAAAGAAATCTCGACAACGCTTATTCTCCGGGGGTGGACGGTCGATAATACAGGCCCTGGTCAAGTTCCTGCGATGGACCCACCAGGTCCGGGCCGCCGATCGCGGCTAGCGTTTTGAACAGCGCGCCGGCATCGCTGGCTTCGGACGCGACCGATCGTCGCGGGATGCCCTCTCGGGTCCGGTCGCGGTAAGCCCTGAACGTCGGCTCGTCAGCGGCGTTCATCAGCGGACGAAGCGCCTCCCACTCCTCGTCGGACCGCAGCAAGATGTTGTCGGCCTCTCGCGTGATCGCGATGAAGCGGTCGATCGTGCCTTTGTGCGCGGCTGCGAATGGTTCAGAGAACACATAGCCGATCACGGCCACCGGCTCCTTCAGGCCCAGCGCGGCCTCGGCATCGCGCACCTCGAAGATGCGCCGGTAGCCTTGGGTCTCCAGACCGGCGCAAAAGTTCCAGAAATTGAGGCTGGCCTCGGCCTCGCCCTGCAGCAGTTTTTGCGCGATCAGCGGCGGTGCGCCATATTGCAATGTCGCCGTGCGCTTGAGGTCGATGCCGCCGCGGAGCGCGGCGGCCTGCACGATCAGCCAGCTTTTGTCGAGCGGACCGCCGGCGACGCCGAGAACGTGGCCCTTGAGGTCCTCGAGGCGTTTCAGCGGCGAATCGCCTTTCACCATGATGGCGCCGACGGCGCTGGAGTAGGGATAGAACTGCAATTTGGCGCCGAGCGCGCGGGCGCGCGCGACCCACAGCCAGTCGACCACGGCGATATCGACGGAGCCGCTGTTGACGGCGAGCTTGCCGGCATCGGTGGAAGCGAATTCGGTGATTTGCAGATCAAGACCCGCGCGTTCGGCCAGGCCGTGACGCCGGATCACGTCGAGTTGCCACGCAAACGTGCCGGTGGTCTGCACGCCGATGCGCAGGGTCTCGGTGGCCAGCGCCGGAGTTGCCCCGACGAGGAGACAAAGCGCCAGAAGAATGCCGGATATGGATGTCGTTCTCACTTGGCCATTCATGCGGGAAATTATCCGTGCTGTCCATTCATCCAGGGGATGACAAATTCACCCCAAAGTCCCGCCATTTTCGGGCTAGGATGGTCTCGCCGGCGGGGGAAGCGTTAGGTGGATTGCAGTCTTTTCGATGCAGTGCGGCAAAGGCGTTGCCAGGCGCAGATCGGCGCGGCGATGTTTGCGCTCGCGCTCGTTCCGGCCGCGGCGCACGGCCAGGCCATCGAGACCGAGCATCTGTTCGGCTACACCATTGGCAGCGATGTCGGCGATGTCGGTGAAAAGGAGCTGGAGGGTTCCGTCACCGGACGATTTGCCAAGCGCACCGGAACCTACAACGCGGGTCAAGGCACCATGTCGGTCGAGTTCGTGCCGATGCAAAACCTGCGGACCGAATTTACCGCCGTGATGAATTCCTATGACATATCGGGCGTAAGCGGTTTCGCCGATCAGCACTACTTTGCGCCGGGTGGATTCTCCGCCGACATCCGTTATCGGCTGCTGGATCGCGGCTCGGCGCCGTTCGGCTTTGCGATCGGCGCGGAGCCGCATTGGGGCCGCGCCGACGACATTACGGGCGAGCCGATCAACCAGTACGGCGTCGATTTTGTTGCCGCGGCGGACTGGGAGATTGTCCGCGACCGCATCGTCGCGGCGTTCAACCTGATCTACCAGCCTGATACCCAGCGCTCCAACCTGACCGGCCCGTGGTCGCAGGAATCCACTGCCGGCGTCGCGCTCGGCGTGATGGCACAGATCCGCCCGGGAATATTCATCGGCGGTGAGGCGCGCTATTTGCGTCAGTATGACGGGATCGGGCTGGACAGTCTGACCGGGCAGGGCTTTTTCGCAGGTCCCACGCTCTATGCCAAGATCTCCGAGCGCGCCTGGATCACGGTGGCGTGGAGCGCACAGGTCGCGGGCCACGCCACCGCGATCCCAGGTTCGCTCGACCTCGTCAATTTCGAACGCCAGCAGGCGCGCGTGTTGTTCGGAATCAACTTTTAGGCGGCCGCGATTACTTGCTGCAGCCCTTCAACGCCTTCTCCTCGATCGTGAAGATCGCGTTAGCCTTGACCTCGACATTCGGCACCACGCAGGTTCGCCCGGTCTTGTCGGTGAATTTGACGTCGTAGACGCCACTCGCCGTGTCGGTGATCTTGAGGCGCTCGTCATGATCGACGGTACGGTCGTTGTCGTTGTCGGTCTGGTTGCGGCCCCATTCGTTCTTGCCCGCGGGCGAGAGCTGCAGCGAGGTGATGGTATTGGCGGTCAGGTTCCAGAACCGCGTGTCCTTGGCCAATGCCGTTGCGGGCGCGAGCGTCAAACCGAAAACTGCTGCGATAATCACGCTTCTCATTTCGAGATGTCTCCTGATATCAGGCGTTCAGTCGCGCGGCATGCCAGCGCAGATGATCTTCCATGAAGGTCGAGATGAAATAATAGCTGTGGTCGTAGCCGGCATGGCTGCGAAGCTTCAGCTTGATGCCGGCCTGCGCGCATGCGCTCTGCAGCAGTTCGGGACGGAGCTGTTCGGCCAGGAACGGATCGGCATCGCCGTAATCGACCAGCAAATCCGAAAACCGCGCGCCGTCCTCGATCAGGGCGACGGCATCGTGCTTGCGCCAGGCCGCGCGGTCGTCGCCGAGATATCCGCCGAGCGCCTTGATGCCCCATGGCACCTGCGAGGGCGCCACGATCGGCGAGAACGCGCTGGCGGCGCGATAGCGGCTCGGATTCCCCAGCGCGACCGTCAGCGCGCCATGGCCGCCCATCGAGTGCCCAAGGATCGACTGTCTGGCAGCGTCGACCGGGAAATGCGCCGCAATCAATTCGGGCAGCTCCGCGGTCACATAGCTCCACATCCGGTAATTTTCGGCAAAGGGCGCGCGCGTAGCGTCGACGTAGAAACCGGCGCCGAGCCCGAAATCATAGGCGTTGGCGGCGTCGCCCGGCACGCCTTCGCCGCGCGGGCTGGTGTCCGGCGCGACAAGGATGAGGCCCAGTTCGGCGCAGGCGCGGCGAAACTCGCCCTTCTCGGTGACGTTGGCGTGGGTGCAGGTCAGCCCCGACAGATACCAGACCACCGGCAGTTTTGCACCGGTTGGGTGCGGTGGCACATAGACCGAAAAGGTCATGGGCGTCCGGGTCTCGCGGCTGGCGTGCCGATAGACGCCCTGCATGCCCTCATGTGACTTGTTCAGCGAGACGGTTTCGAGTGCCATGGGATTTAGTTTCCGTGGGATTTCGTTTCCGGCGGTTGCGCGCCACCAGCATGACGCGTCACGGCACCGGTTGCAACGCGGCAGAAATGCCACGCCGGGAAACCGGCAGGGGATGGCAAGCGGGATTGTCGCGAAATTTGAAACGCGAGAGGTCGATTTGGCGTATTAGTAGGGAGGCTCGTTTCACCGGAGGCTTTGGGAATGATCGAAATCATCCTGACCGTCTGTGCCATCGCCAATCCATCCTATTGCGAAGAGAAATATCTTCAGTTCACCTTCGACGGCTCGATCCAGCAATGCATGATGGCGGCGCAGCCCTACATCGCGCAATGGATCGGCCAGCACCCGGAATGGCAGGCGACCCGATGGAGTTGTGACTATCCCGGCCATGAGAAGCGGCGGATTTGACCGCGGCCTCGATGTTGCGCCGGCGCGCCCGTTGGCTCAGTTCGGGCCGAACGCGACGCCCCAGGGCAATTCGCCAACCTGAATGGATTTGATCACCTTCTGGGCCGCGACGTCGATCACCGACACGTCGTTGGAAACGCCATTGGCGACCAGCAGGTATTTTTCGTCCGGCGTGAAGGCGCCGTGCCAGACCCGCTGGCCCACCAGCAGATATTTCAGAACGGCGTGAGTGGCGCCGTCGACCACGGCGACGCGGTTGGCGGGCCCGAGATCGATGAAGCCGAATTTTCCGTCCCTGGTGATATTGATGCCGACCGGCTGGATCGCCTCGGAGCGCAGGCCCGGAACTTCGAACTTGACGATCTTCTTGATCTGGCGCGTCGCGGGATCGATGATCGTGAGGTAGCCGCCGATTTCCGACGTCACCCATAATTCGGATCCATCGGTCTTGTAGGCCGAGAAGCGGGGGCGGGACCCGACCAGCAGGTTGCTGGTGATCTGTCGCGTGGACGTATCGATGAAATGCACCATGCTCGAGGTCTCGGAGGTGCATACCAGCACCTTGGAGTCCGGGCTGACCGTCATGCCCTCGGGCTCGGTGCCGACCGTGACTTCTCCGACGGCAGTGCGCTTTTCCATGTCGATGATGGTCACCATCGCGTCATTTTCGTTGGCGACGTAGAGCGTCTTGCCGGATGGATCGAGCGTGAACTGCTCGGGGTCTGGTCCCGATGGCAGTTGGCCGGCGTCGGCGCGGGTCTTGGTGTCGAACACCTGGATCGAATCGTCGTCGCCGAGCGCGACGAACACAAATTTGCCGTCGTGGGTGACTTCGATGCCGCGCGGCCGTTGCCCGGTCTTGATGGTTGCCACGGTCTCCATCTTGTCGGTATCGACCACCGAGATCGAATTGCCCTTTTCGTTGGAGACATAGGCCAGGAAGGCGGAAGCGGAATCGACCGGAAGGAGGAACCCGAGCAGGGCAAAGCCTGTCATCGCTACGGGGCGCAACGCGAACATCGGCATTCTCCAACCTATCGAGTCCAAAACCTGTCAAGTCCAAAGCCTGTCACGGCGACCGCGTTAGGACAACTTCCCGGCCGATGTGGCGCTGGCGCGCAGAATAGACAATCGTCGTAGGTCGGGATACGCCACGCGAGGCCCGGCATTGTTTGCGCCGGACGATAAAGAGAGTAGCTTGAAAGCTCAAACGCAATGAAATGCGGTCAATTGTGTCGCCCGCGCGATGTTGCGGTGCATCGAGTGAACGGTACGAATGAACAATATCTGGGGGCTGATTTGGGAGACCTGACGTGCCCCGGATTCTGATCGGATTTTGCATCCTCATCGCGCTTTGCGGTACCGGCTGGGCGGACCAGCCGCTCGAAATCAAGATCGGTTACCTGCACCAGCCGGAGTCGAAAATCAGGATATCGTTGATCGATGTGCCGGCCGCCAATGACGGGCTCGCCGGCGCGCAGCTTGGGCTTGACGACGACAACGGCGCCGGGCGTTTCCTCAATCAGCACTATACGCTGCTTGATAAGACCGTGGGCCAGAACGACGATCCGGTCGCAGCGATGAATACACTGGCCGATCAGGGCGCATCCTTCATCGTCACCAGTCTCGATGCGGACAGGCTGTTGAAGACGGCGGACGCCGCCAAAGTCCGCGGCGTGACCCTGATCAACGCATTTGCGATCGACGAACGGCTGCGCGAGCAGGATTGCCGCGCCAATGTCATTCACACAGCGCCCACCCGCTCGATGCTTGCGGACGGGCTGGCGCAATATCTGATCTGGAAGAAGTGGCGCAAATGGCTCCTGATCACGGGCTCGCACGATAACGATAAATTGTTCGCCGACGCGCTGCGTCACGCCGCGACGCGCTTCGGCGCCAAGATCGTCGAGGAGCGGGTGTTCAAGGACAATGGCGGAGCGCGGCGGACCGACAGCGGGGTCGCCGAGATCCAGCAGCAGATGCCGGTGGTGACGCAAGGCGCGGCCGATCACGATGTGCTGGTGGCGGCGGACGAAAGCGAGGTCTTTGCCGGTTATCTGCCGTTCCGGACCTGGGACCCGCGCCCGGTTGCAGGCTCCGCCGGCCTGGTGCCGACCAGTTGGGATGCCGCGTTCGATCAGTGGGGCGCGGTGCAGTTACAGAACCGGTTTACAAAAGCGTTCCAGCGCGCGATGACCGCGCACGACATGCAGGTCTGGACCGCCGTGCGCATGGTCGGAGAGGCCGCCGCGCGCAGCAACTCCGCCGATGCGGCGAAGATGCTGGCTTACATCAAAAGCCCCGATTTCTCGGTCGCGGCCTTCAAGGGCCAGAAGCTGACGCTGCGCGACTGGAATTGGCAATTGCGCCAGCCGATCCTGCTGTTCGACGGCCGCAACACGGTATCGGTGTCGCCGCAGGAGGGCTTTCTGCATCAGGTATCGACGCTGGATACGCTTGGTCTCGATCGTCCGGAAACCAAGTGTGTGCTCAAATAGCCGGCTAAGCCGAGCGACTTCGACGCGCTGCGGCTGAATATCCCTTGCGGCTCTTGCCTCCACGAGGCCGTTATGTTCGAGCGCATCAGGAATTGGGCGCGCGCGTTGAAACGGGACGCCTACGCGGTCTATCTGGCAGCCCGCAGCCCCGATACGCCCTGGTACGTCAAGGCACTCGCGCTCGCCGTAGCGGCCTACGCGTTCTCGCCGATCGACCTGATTCCGGATTTTATTCCGGTGCTCGGCTATATCGATGATCTGATCCTGGTGCCGCTCGGCATCTGGCTCGTCGTGCAGCTTATTCCCGAACAGGCGATGGCCGGCTATCGCGCCAAAGCCGATCAACTCATGCAGCGCCCGCATGATGGGAAGATCGCGGCGATCGTGATCATCGCGATCTGGGTGTCAGGCGTGGGCCTGTTGTGCTGGTTCGCTTTCACGCGCTGGATTCGATAGCGCCATGCGCCATTTCTGTGGATTCGGGCGGACCTTCGCCGCGCCTTGCCCGGGAAGGAAATCATTTTGTCCGGGAGAGAAATATCGATGCTTTGTCGGCACTGTTGCGTACTTGCGTGCTGCCGAACGTGATTCTAGGTTCGGCTCCGGCGTGATATCGGCGCCAAAACTGGTTGGGAGAACGCAATGGCCTGGAAGACTCCGAGAATTGTCGAAGTGCCGGTGGGCATGGAAATCAACATGTACGCCTGCGCCGCGCGCAAATAGACGGCAACGAAACGATCTGCCCGGCTCGGTTGGCAAACCTCCTGCATCGAGTCGCGGCAGACGTCCGGCGCGGTGACGCCGAAATGTAAAACCTCAATCGATATCGTCCGCGGAGAGGTTGCTGAGCTGCGGCTTGTGAATCGCAGACGGGACAATTCCAAAATACTCCCGGAACACGCGGCTGAAATGCGACGAGCTTGAAAAGCCCCACGAGAACGCCACATCCGTCACCGATTTTCCGGCCTGGGCTTCCAGGTCCTGGCGGCAGTTCTGCAAGCGGGCCTGCCGGATATGGTCGCTGATGGTGGTGCCCCTGTCGCTGAACAACATGTGCAGATAGCGCTTGGTGCAGCCCAGCGCCGCCGAGATCTGGTCGATCGACAGATTTGGGTCGCGCAGATGTTCGCGAATGAAGTACTGCGCCCGGATATACATCGCCTCGGGTCCGATACGATCGGACATCGCGTCGGTATCGCGCAGCGGCAGCAGCAAGAGATCGATCAGCGAATCGGCAACCCCGATTGCGTTGTTCGGCGACAGCTTGGTCGCTTCGTCGAAAGCGGCGTGGACAAAATTGTAGGCGATCCGGCCGGTGCCAGCGCGGGCGGAGAGCTTGCACGCGGTCATCTTCGCCAGGCGGAAGCCGCGTTCCTTCAGCAATTCCTTTGGCACGATGACGACTTCATGTCGCGTCAGCGTCGGACTGACGATGGTGTGCGGGCAGGATACGTCGTAGGCCAGACAGTCGCCGGGCGTCAGATCGATGTGACGGCCGCCCTGTTCGAAATGTGAAACCCCGTACGTCTGGAACAGTATTTTGACGAACGGATGGCCACCCGGTTCCGCGCGGGCGGCGGTATGCGCCAGCCGGTGCTGGCTCGCCTCGATTTGGCACAACTTCAGCTTCGAGACCGTCGTGTAGTTGATCCGGCCTTCGAAAGACGAAGCCTCGAGCGGATCGATGTCGAAACGGCCGCAGAGATCGGTCAGAGTATCTGACCAAACCTGGATTTGTTGCTTCGGCGTAAATCCCGAGGTGCTACTTGAGTGAACTGTGTCGGACATTTTCCAGCCACCGATTCGAGACCAAGAACATGACCGCTTTACCGCAGAAGGTACCGAGTCACGATCGAGCCATTGTCAGCTCGATTTAAGGCGGTCGTTGGGCCTTGAGCAGCACGCCTGCTGACATCCCTTTGATAATCCTCCGACTTAGTTTCAGCCCCGTCAAGTGGAACCTCAACCTATGATGCTACGCAGCATGGGCGCTCGCGATCGGCGAAGGCCTTTTCGCCGTGGGAGGAGGAAATCGTGGGCTAACTAAAAAGTTCACCGTGTTTCGCTCGCGCGCAAACCGGCTTCGCTCTTGGGCAAGTTTTCCATTTCGAAGCGGGTAATATTCCCGGCGAGAATTCGAAAAAACGGGACCGTTTTACGGAAACCCTTCGTTCACACATGGGAGGAATCACTATGCGCAAGGTGCTACTCACGACAGGTCTTGGCGTTGTGGCGGCGCTCGCCGCAGGAGCCGCTGTGCGGGCCGACGAGGCTTTGGACAAGCTCGCCAAGGATCCCAAGCAATGGGTCATGCAGCAGGGCGATGACGCCAACACGCGTTTTTCGAAGCTCAACCAGATCAACGCATCCAACGTCAAGAAGCTGCAGGTGGCCTGGACGTTCTCGACCGGCGTATTGCGCGGCCATGAGGGCGGCCCGCTGGTGATCGGCGACACGATGTACGTGCACACGCCGTTCCCGAACACGGTCTATGCGCTCGATCTCAATCACGAGGGCAAGATCATCTGGAAATACGAGCCGCGGCAGGATCCCAACGTCATTCCGATCATGTGCTGCGACACGGTCAACCGCGGCGTCGCCTATGCCGACGGCAAGATCTTCCTGCACCAGGCCGATACCACGCTGGTCGCGCTCGACGCCAAGACCGGTGCGAAGGTCTGGTCGGTGATGGACGGCGAGGCCGGCAAGGGTCAATCCGGCACCGACGCCCCGTTCGTTTACAAGGACAAGGTGCTGATCGGCGTATCCGGCGGCGAATTCGGCGTTCGCGGCTGGGTCAGCGCCTACAACATCAAGGACGGCAAGCTGGCTTGGCGCGGCTACTCGGAAGGGCCGGACTCCGACACGCTGATCGATCCCGACAAGACCACCTCGCTCGGCAAGCCGGTTGGACCGGACTCCTCGACCAAGACCTGGGAAGGAGATCAGTGGAAGATCGGCGGCGGTGCGACATGGGGTTGGTATTCCTACGATCCCAAGCTGAACCTCGTCTATTACGGCTCCGGCAACCCCTCGACCTGGAACCCGGTGCAACGGCCCGGCGATAACCGCTGGTCGATGTCGATCTGGGCCCGTGACCTCGACACCGGCAAGGTCAAGTGGATCTACCAGATGACGCCGCATGACGAATGGGATTTCGACGGCGTCAACGAAATGATCCTGACCGATCAGAATATCGGCGGGAAAATGCGTGAAGTGCTGACGCATTTCGACCGTAACGGCTTCGGCTATACGCTTGATCGCGCCACCGGCGAGCTGCTGGTTGCGGAAAAATTCGATCCGGTCGTGAACTGGGCCACCAAGGTCGATATGGACAAGTCGTCCAAGACCTATGGCCGTCCGCTGGTGGTCGACGCCTATTCGACCCAGCACAATGGCGAAGACACCAACTCCAAGGGCATCTGCCCGGCGGCGTTGGGCACCAAGGACGAACAGCCGGCGGCCTACAGCCCGGACACGCAGCTGTTCTATGTGCCGACCAACCATGTCTGCATGGACTATGAGCCCTACAAGGTCGCCTACACGGCCGGTCAGGCTTACGTCGGTGCGGCGGTTGCGATGTATCCGCCCAAGGGCGATAGCAACATGGGCAACTTCATCGCCTGGGACGGCAAGACCGGCAAGATCGTCTGGTCCAACAAGGAGCAGTTCTCCGCGTGGGGCGGCGCGCTCGCAACGGCCGGCGGCGTGGTGTTCTACGGCACGCTCGAAGGCTACCTGAAGGCTGTCGACGCCAAGACGGGCAAGGAGCTCTACAAGTTCAAGACCCCGTCCGGCATCATCGGCAATGTCATGACCTATGAGCACGGTGGCAAGCAATATGTGGCCGTCCTCTCCGGCGTCGGCGGTTGGGCGGGTATCGGTCTTGCGGCCGGCCTGCTGCAGCCCGAAAACGCCGCGGCGTGGCATGGCGCGGTCGACCAGGGCAAACTGCCGCCGAAGGAAAAGACCGTCGATACGGCGGGTCTTGGCGCCGTCGGTGGTTATGCGGGCCTGGCGTCCTACACCTCGCTTGGCGGAACGTTGACCGTCTTCGCTCTGCCGTCCGAGTAACGGCGCGACGAAGCGACAAATCGATCGGCGCGCCGCGGTTCTGCTGCGCGCCGATTTCGACTCAATGTTCCACAAGGATGCTTTGCGTGAATCTCAAGTACTGGAAATTTGTGCTCGCCGTCACGGCGAGTGTGTTCGCAAGCAATGTTGCCCGCGCGGATGGATCGGGCGATCCAGCCGTCGCGTCATCCGACAACGGCAAGTACATGGATAAGGACGGCAACCCCACCTACAAGATCAGTCCGGACGGCATGGTAGACTGGTACACGTTCTCCGGCTTCCGCCGCTATCACTCGGACTGCCATGTCTGCCACGGCCCCAACGGCGAAGGATCGACCTACGCGCCGGCGCTGGCCAATTCGCTGAAGACGCTGAGCTACAGCGACTTCGTCAACGTCGTCACCAACGGTCGCAAGAACGTCGATGCCGCCAACGACAAGGTGATGCCATCGTTTGCGACCAATGTTAACGTGATGTGCTACATCGACGATCTCTACGTGTATCTGCGCGCACGCGCCAACGACGCCATTCCGGGTGGGCGTCCGCCCACACATGAAGACAAGCCTGAGGCCGCCAAACAGGCGGAGACGAGTTGTACGGGAATCAAGTGAACGCATTTACGATTACGATGCGTTGCAGCGCAACAGGAGTATGGGGATGAAGACGCGCGCCGCGGTCGCCTTTGAGGCCAAGAAACCGCTCGAGATCGTCGAGCTCGATCTGGAAGGCCCGAAGGCTGGTGAGGTCCTGGTCGAGATCAAGGCCACAGGCATCTGTCACACCGATGCCTACACGCTCGACGGTTTCGACAGCGAAGGGATTTTCCCCTCGATCCTCGGCCATGAGGGCGCCGGCATCGTCCGCGAGGTCGGTCCCGGCGTCACCTCCGTGAAGCCGGGCGACCATGTGATCCCGCTCTACACGCCGGAATGCCGGCAGTGCAAAAGCTGCCTCAGCCAGAAGACCAACCTCTGCACCGCGATCCGCGCCACCCAAGGCAAGGGCCTGATGCCCGACGGCTCCTCGCGCTTCAGCCACAAGGGCAAGACCATCTTCCATTACATGGGCTGCTCGACCTTTTCGAACTTCACGGTGCTGCCGGAGATCGCGGTTGCCAAGATCCGCGAGGACGCGCCGTTCGACAAGAGCTGCTACATCGGCTGCGGCGTGACGACGGGCGTCGGCGCGGTGGTCAATACGGCGAAAGTCACGCCCGGCTCGAACGTCGTGGTGTTCGGCCTCGGCGGCATCGGGCTCAACGTGATCCAGGGCGCGCGCATGGTCGGCGCCGACAAGATCGTCGGCGTCGACGTCAACGATTCCAAGGACGAATGGGGCCGCAAGTTCGGCATGACCCATTTCGTCAACCCCAAGAAAGTGCAAGGCGATATCGTCCAGTACCTGGTCGCTCTGACCGACGGCGGCGCGGATTTCACCTTCGACTGCACCGGCAACACCACGGTGATGCGCCAGGCGCTGGAAGCCTGTCATCGCGGCTGGGGCGTCTCGGTCGTGATCGGCGTCGCCGAAGCCGGCAAGGAAATCGCCACGCGCCCGTTCCAGTTGGTCACCGGCCGGGTCTGGAAAGGCACCGCGTTCGGCGGCGCGCGCGGCCGCACCGACGTGCCGAAAATCGTCGATTGGTACATGAACGGCAAGATCCAGATCGACCCGATGATCACCCACGTCCTGAAACTCGAGGACATCAACAAGGGTTTCGCTCTCATGCACGAGGGCAAGTCGATCCGCTCGGTCGTGGTTTTCTGAAGACGTTACGTTCGAATCAAAAGATCAAACAGAAGGAGGGAGTCCAATGGCCGCTCATATTCATCCATCAGTCGACCACGGCGTAAAGAAGGGCACCGGCAGCTTTGCCGGCGGCACGCTCGTCTGCAAATGCAAGGACAAGCCGGTCAAGGTCGCGATCAAGGGCGACGTCGCGCACAACCACGCCTGCGGCTGCACCCAGTGCTGGAAGCCGGACGGCGCGAACTTCTCGGTCGTCGCGGTGGTTCCGCGCGACAATGTGAGCATCGTCGAAAACGGCGACAAGCTTCACATCGTCGATGCCTCCAAGACCATTCAGCGCTACGCCTGCAAGGTTTGCGGCACGCATATGTATGGCCGCATCGAGAACAAGGGGCACCCGTTCCACGGCCTCGATTTCATTCATCCCGAGCTGTTCGTCGAAGGCGGCTGGGCGGCGCCCGGATTTGCGGCCTTCGTGTCGTCGATCATCGAATCCGGCGTCGATCCCGGCGAGATGAGCGGCATCAGGTCGCGGCTGAAGGAGCTTGGCCTTGAGCCCTACGACTGCCTGTCGCCGCCGCTGATGGATGCGATCGCCACCCATGTGGCGAAATCCAAAGCAGCCTGATCGCCGCGCCTTGGCGATGTGATCTCCCGGCAGGGCAACTTGTTTGGTTGCCCTGGACTTGTGGGCTTCCACACCCCGCGGCGCCCGCCGCGGGGTCTTTCCAGTTTTTCCTTATTCAAACCGGGAATGAACAGATGCACAGGCTGCTGGTACTTTACAACGAGCCGAAGGATCCCGCGCACTTCAGGAAATACTACGTCGAGACGCATGTGCCGCTCGCCGGCAAGATGCCAGGGGTGAAGTCGGCGAACTACTCGTTCGACGCCAAGCCGTTGGGACCGGGCAAGGCGCCTTATTTCTGCGTGTTCGAAGCGGACTTCGAAAGCGAGGCCGCATTGATGAGCGCGCTCGGATCGAAGGAAGGGCAGGCGGTCGCGGGCGACGTGCCGAACTACGCGTCCGGCGGCGTCACCATGGTGCATTTCCCGGTCAGGTGACGGGCCACCCGACGAAGGCGCGGCTCATCCGGCCTGCAGCAACGCGACCGTGCCCTGTCCGCCGTCAGCGCAAATGCTGACGATGGCGCGTTGCCCCGAGGGCATCGTCGACAACTGCTTGACGGCCTGGCTCAGGATGCGCGCGCCCGTCGCGCCAAAGGGATGACCGAGCGCGACGCTGCCGCCGTTCGGGTTCAGCCGCTCGCGCGGAAAGGCGCCGAACGAGGCGGTGACGCCGGCCTTGTTGCGGATGAATTCGGGGCTTTCCAGCGCCTTGATGTGCGCAAGCACCTGCGCCGCGAAGGCTTCGTGGATTTCCCACAGATGGATATCGGCGTAAACAAGCGAATTGCGCTGTAACAGCCGCGGGATCGCATAGGGCGGCGCCATCAGCAGGCCCTCGACCCGGAAATCGACCGACGCCATTTCCCAGTCGATCAGCTTTACACGCGGTGTCGCCGCAGGGAGCCTTGCAAGCCCGGCATCGGAGGCGACCCAGATCGAGGACGCGCCGTCGGTCAGCGGCGAGGAATTGCCCGCCGTCAGCGTGCCGCGGCCGCTGGTGCGATCGAAGGCCGGCGCCAGCTTGGCGAGTTTGTCCAGCGAAGTGTCCTTGCGTGGAATGGTATCGCGCCTGAGATCGCCGATCGGAATCACCAGATCGTCGAAGAAGCCGCGGTCCCATGCCGCGGTGGAATTGCGGTGGCTTTCCAGCGCGATCTGGTCCTGGGCTTCGCGCGAGATTTTCCACTCCTTGGCGGTGATCTCGGTGTGCTCGCCCATGCTCATTCCGGTGGTGCGATTGCTCACCGCCGGGATGTAGAGCCGAACGTCGTGCAGCTTCAAATCGAAGGCATGGCTGAGCTTCTGGCCGAGCGACCTGGCATTCTGGAAGCGGCGGACCCAGTCGGAGAGCGAGGTGCCGAGCCCGAGCTGAATTCGGCTCAGGCTGTCGACGCCGCCAACCAGCGCGAGATTGCGGCTGCGGCCGTCGAGCATGCCGGCGGCCTCGAATACGCCGGCCATGCTGGTCGAGCACGCCATGACCGTGGAAAACGCCGGAACGGTCGGGTCTATGCCGGCATCCATCAGGATTTCGCGGGCGATGTTGCTCCAGGTGAGGTTGGGCACGACGTTGCCCCAGACCGCAAAATCCGGCTTGCCGCCCGCGAGCAATCCCACCATGTGCTTGACCACGGGGACCGACATCGCAATGGCGTCAAGCCCGCCGAGCGGGCCGTCGATTTTCGCAAAAGGCGTGCGAACGCCGGCGGCCAGCCAGATCGTTTCGGCATGTGGCGGGGTGGTCATGCGAGGATATCTCCCAATAGCGTTTTCGAGCGAAGCAAGCCCTCGGACTTAATCCGTGGGTAGTGGTGGTTGCTTGAAGAAAACGCGTCAAAACCGTCCCGTCAGGACCGGGCAGCGGTGGCGAGCTTCTTGCGGGGCTTCGCCGCCAAAGTCGCCTGCCGGGTGGCTCTGCCCGGATGATGCTTGGCATATTCCTCACCGTCGATCGGCGCGCAATGCGGGGGATCGCGGCCCATGTAAGGACGGCCGATGCCGAAATCCTTGCCGTTCGCATCGATCCAGTTCCACAGGATGTTGGTCGAAGCGAGCCGCTCCGCCCTTGTGGCGCCCTTGATGCTGGCGATATCGGCGGCGAGGCCGTGGCCGTAGCCGCCGCGCAGGCTGCCGCCGTGATAGGAGCGGTTGTCCGCAGCCTTCAGCCCACTGGCGATCGACTGGCGATAATCGTCGCGGAAGGCGCTGGTGATCCCGGGCGCCAGCCCGGCCTGCTCGGCGGCATGAAGCATCTGAAACAGCCGCAGCTTGAAATCGCGATCCATGCCGCCGATCACGTAATCCGCCAGCGACATGTTGACCTTGACGGCGGCCTTGGGGTCCTTCCAGCCAAAATCCTCGTCGGCGACATGCGAGACCGTTCTGGTCACCGTGAGCTGCTTGCCTTTTCGCTTGATGGTCACCTGCCGTCGTTCTTCCACCTTGACCGCGTCTTCCTTCGGCGCGCGCTGGTAAAGCGTGAAGAGATAACGGTCGACGCAGCTTTCCAGAACGATGCAATCGTCGACGACTTCGACACCATCATCGCTTGGCGCGGTTGCGACGCCTGGGCTCGCGGCCTGATCCGGCGCCGTTTCGCCCGGCAGTGTCTCGGTGGGACTGGTCAGCGCGGCGGTAACAATCGGTTCCGGCGCGGCCGACGCCACGACGACAGGCGCCGGTGTCGGATTGGGCGTTGTTGCCGTCGTATCCGGCTGCGCAATTATCGGCGTCGTGGCGCCGACGGAAGCGAGCTCAACCTTGTCGGGTTCAGCGGCCCGCTGTTGATCGATGACATCAGCGGTGTCGACCCTCGACTCGTCGAGTTTTGCAGCGCTGATATTGGTGTCGTTGAACTTTGCGTCGGCGGTGAGTGCCGTCGCGAGGCGGGCAACGGTCGCCTGATGGGTTTTGACGGCAGGCGTGGAGCCGGACATCGCGATGCACGCGACCACCAAGACAAGGATGGCGGTCTCGCGGCACCATGGCATTACTGCTGCAAACCGGAGGCTCATGATCCCCGTTTCCAAGCTTGCGACTTTCAAGCCTGCGACGTTAACGTTTTAGGCCGCCTGCAGAGCGGAAACTGCCATTTTCCGCTGCGTCGGGCAACCATCGGAAAGCGGGTTTTCCTGCATGTTTACAGGCGTTTTGCAGGCATTTCGGCCGTTAACCGGGCCTCCAGGCGAAGGCCACGGCGCATCTCAGATGGCAGGCGACAAAATGTCCGTCGTTGCCTTGCTTGAGTTCCGGCGCGGTTTGCGAAGATCTCCGAACCGGTGCGTTTGCCTTTTGCGTGCGTGGCAGATAGAGGTGCAATAGCTCTCAAAACGACCTTTGGTTGGTGCCCGCAAATGGAAGCCGCGAACCAGGATCACGCCGGCAGCGCTTGGCGCTGTCGTTGCGATTTCAGCCGCCGGTCCGAGATCAGCCCCTGAAGATGATGGCGCGTGGAGCCGGCGACCCGACGACAGTGACGACCCCTGAATCTCTGAGGGCTGGTCGCGCAGCAAGCGCAGGATAGGGAGGACGAATCGTGCCATTTTCGCTGCGTCTTGTTGTGGCGGTGGTGTTGACCCTTGGGCTTGCGGGGTGCGGGAAGACCGGAAGCTACCGGTACAAGCTGACGCTCGCGGTCAATACACCGGATGGCATCAAGCGTGGATCGAGCGTCGTTGAGGCGTTGTTCCAGGAGGTTAAGATTCCCGAGCGTGGCGTCATGCATAAAATTCGCGGTGAGGCCTTGTATCTGGACCTCGGTCCCGGCAGGCGGCCTTTGATAGCGCTGTTGACCAGCCAGCTCCACCCGAAAGATAGGAGAACGCGAAGCTGGTCGCGTGATGCCGGGCCTGACGATAACCTGCTCTCCAGGCTTTATGACGTGAAGTTATCCAAGGGTCTCCTCGAGTATGTGTCGCAAATTGCGCGTATGCGCGGCGCGAGCACGATATCCCTTGCGGACTTGCCCGATCTCGTGACCTTTGCAGACGTCAATGACCCCAGGAGCGTGATCGAGGTTGACCCGGGCAACCTCCAGGAAGCGCTTGGCGCGAATATCAGCTGGAATGAAATTACACTCGAGAGTACGGACGAGCCGGTTACCAAGGGTATCGAGCAGAAACTGACGTGGCTGCCCGGGTATTTTCAGAAGAATCTTCGATTAGATGGCTCAAAATACGGGGACAAGCGCGAGCTTGCCAATGTTCTCAGCTGGTTTGATTTCGACCAATCGGCTGATTTGAAAAGGAGCAATTAACACGGCGACTTCGGCCGATCTGTTTCTCGCGATACTTGCTCCCGATGCCTGCAATCGAGGTTATAACTCTGCAGGCATTTCAGCCGTTAATCGAGGCTCGAAGCGGAAGTGCGTGATCACTTCAAGTGGCACGCGACGAAATGTCCGTTGCTTCCTTCCTTCAGTTCCGGCGCGGTTTGCGCGCAGCGCGGTTCTGCGATCGGGCAGCGGGTGTGGAAATGGCAACCGGTCGGAGGCGTCATCGGGCTCGGTACGTCGCCCTGCAGGCGGATTCGGTTCCGCTTCGCCTTCGGGTCCGGCACCGGCACGGCGGAGAGCAGCGCTTCGGTATAGGGATGCTGCGGGTTGCGGTAGAGATCGGCCGCGGTTGCGAGTTCCACGATGCGGCCGAGATACATTACGGCGACGCGGTCGGAAATGTGTTCGACCACCGACAAATCATGGGCGATGAACAAATAAGTCAGGTTCAATTCGCTCTGCAAATCTTCCAGCAAATTGATCACCTGCGCCTGGATCGACACGTCCAGTGCCGACACCGGTTCGTCGCAGACGATCAGCTTGGGTTCCACGGCGAGCGCGCGCGCGATCGCGATGCGCTGGCGCTGGCCTCCGGAAAATTCGTGCGGATAGCGGCGCATCTGCTCCGCCTTGAGGCCTACTTTCACCAGCAGGCTCGCGACGCGGTCTTCCTGTTCGCTCGTCGAGGAGGCGAGCTTGTGGATGATAAAGGCTTCGCCGAGGATCGCGCCGATGGTCATGCGCGGATTGAGCGAGGCGAACGGGTCCTGGAACACGAGCTGCATGTTGCGCCGCATGGCGCGCAGGCTGTTGCCGTCAAGGCTGAGTACGTCCTGTCCGTCAAAGCTGATGTCGCCCGCGCTCGGTTCGATCAGCCGCAGCACGCAGCGGCCGGTGGTGGACTTGCCGCAGCCGGATTCGCCGACCAGTCCCAGAGTCTCGCCCCGCCGCACCTCAAAGGACACGCCGTCGACCGCATGGACGCGTCCGACCTCGCGCGACAACAGTCCGCCCAGAACCGGAAAATGTTTCTTGAGATCGGTGACGCGCAGCAGGGGCTCGCTCATAGTGCGGCTCCCAGATGGCAGGCCATGCGATGTCCCGGCGCGATCTCGCGCAGCATCGGCTCCTGCTCGGTGCAGATACTCATGGCGCGGCTGCAGCGCGGCGCGAAGCGGCAGCCGGGCGGGGGATTGATCAGGATCGGGACCGAGCCGCCGATCGCCTCGAGCCGGGTCTTGCGTTTGCTGTCGAGATCAATGCGCGGAATCGAGCGGATCAGGCCTTGGGTGTAGGGATGACAGGGCTTCTCGAACAGGTCGTCGACGGCCGCCTCTTCCACGACCTTGCCGGCATACATCACCACGACGCGCTGCGCGGTCTCGGCGACCACGCCCATGGCGTGGGTGATCAGCATCACCGCCATGCCGAAACGGTCCTTCATGTCCTGCAGCAGATCGAGGATCTGCGCCTGGATGGTGACGTCGAGCGCGGTGGTCGGCTCGTCCGCGATCACGAGCTTGGGCTTGCAGGCCAGCGCCATCGCGATCATCACGCGCTGGCGCATGCCGCCGGAGAACTGATGCGGATAGTCATGCACGCGGCCGGCGGCATTGGGAATCTGCACCAGCTTGAGCATCTCGACGGTGCGGGCCAGCGCGTCCTTCTGCGAGAGGCCTTCATGGCGGCGCAGGCTTTCCGCGATCTGTTCGCCAATGGTGAGAACCGGGTTGAGCGAGGTCATCGGCTCCTGAAAGATAAAACCGATTTCCCTGGCGCGGATGTCGTCCATCTCGCGGTCGCCGAGCGGCACGAGGTCGCGGCCGTCGAAGATGATCTCGCCCGAGACGATTCGACCTGGCGGAATGGCGATCAGTTTCAGGATCGACATCGCGGTGACGGTCTTGCCGCAGCCGGATTCGCCGACCACGCACAGCGTCTCGCCCTTGTTGATGGTAAGGTCGACGCCGTCGACCGCCTTTACGATGCCGTCGTCGGTGGAAAAATGCGTGCGCAATCCCCTGATTTCGAGCAGCGGCGCCATCAGATCACCCGCCGCGCATCGAGCGCGTCGCGCAGCCCGTCGCCGATGAAATTGATCGCGACCACCGCGATGAAGATCGCGCCGCCGGGAAACAGCGCCCAATGCGGCCCGATATCGAGATAGTCCTTCGCGTCGTAGAGCAGCCGTCCCCAGGTCGGCGTATCCGGCGGAAAGCCGAGGCCGAGGAACGACAGCGTCGATTCCGCGATGATGGCGGCGGCGACGTCAATCGTGCCGGCGATGATCACCGGCCCGAGCGCGTTGGGCAGGATGTGGCGCACGATCTGGCGCATCGGACTGGCGCCGAGCGCACGCGCGGCTTCCACGAACTCCTTCTCGCGCAACGACAAGAACTGCGCGCGCACCAGGCGGGCGACCGGCATCCAGCGCAGCCCGCCGATCACGACCACGATCAGGATGAAGATTCCGACTTCCGGGCCGAAGACCGATTTGAGCCCGTCGCGGAACAGATAGATCAGGAGCAGCAGCAGCGGCAATTGCGGCAGCGACAGGAACAAGTCGGTCAGCCACATCAGCGCATGTCCGAGCGCGCCCCGCGACATGCCGGCCAACGCGCCGACCAGCGTGCCCACGAAGACCGAAACCACCATCGCGGCAAGCCCGACTGCGAGCGAGATGCGGCCGCCATAGATCATGCGCGCCAGAATGTCCTGTCCGAGATCGTCGGTGCCGAAGGGATGGGCGAGCGAGGGACCTTCGAGCCGCGCGGTGAAGTCGATGTCGTTGATCGAGATGCGCCACAAAAAGGGGCCGGCAATCACGGCCAAAATCAGCACCGCCAGCAGGAACGTGCTGACCACGGCGAGCCGGTGGCGGCGAAAGCGCCGCCACGCCTCGCGCCACGGCGAGTAGCGCCGCCGCCGTTCAGCGGTAGGAGATGCGAGGGTCAAGCCATCCATACAGCACATCCGCGATCAGATTGAACAGCACCACGAGGCAGGCAAAGACGAAGGTCACGGCCATCACCACCGGCGTATCGTTGGCGAGGATCGACGTAATCAGCAGCGAGCCGATGCCGGGAATGCGGAAGATCTGCTCGGTGACGATGGCGCCGCCAAATACCGCGGGCATCTGCAGCGCGATCAGGGTCACGACGGGGATCATCGCATTGCGCATCACGTGCTTGATCATCACCCTGGCCCGGCCGAGCCCCTTGGCGCGGGCGGTGGTGATGTAATCGAGGCGGATGACGTCGAGCATCGCCGAACGCACGAAGCGGGTCATGGAGGCGGCCTGGAACAGGCCCAGCACCATGATGGGCATGATGGCCTGGCGCAGCTCCTCGAGAAACCAGCGCAGGCCGGTCGCCTTGATGTCGGTCGTGTAGACAAAGGGCAGCCAGTCCAGCTTGACCGAAAAGACCAGGATGAACAGGATGCCGGTGAAGAACGTCGGCAGCGAGAAGCCGATGAAGGCAAAGGTGTTGGCGATCTGGTCGAACACCGAGTAGGGCCGCATCGCGGCGTAGACGCCGACGGGAATCGCGACCAGCAGCGCCAGCACCTGCGCCGAGCCGATCACATAGAGCGTCGTCGGCAACCGCTGCAGGATCAGCGTGTCGACGTTCACCCGGCTGACAAAGGAAAAGCCCCAGTCGCCCTGCGCCATCGCCACGAGCCAGTGCAGATAGCGCAGGTAGACGGGATCATCGAGCCCGAACTTGGCCCGCAGCGCCAGGCCGACTTCGGGCGGCACGTTGGGATTGGTCGCGAGGTCGGAGAACGGATCCCCGGGCGCCAGCGCCAGCACGACGAACAGAACGAGCGAAATGCCGAGCAGGCTCGGAACGGCGATCAGCAGGCGACGCAGCACATACTGACTCATGAGGGAACGATCCTTCCCGCTCCGCGCTCGTCAGATCTCCCGATACCAGTCCTGCAAATTGTCGGTGTCGTTGGCCCAGCCGCTGATCACCGGATGCATGGTGTTGGCGATGGCGCCGACCTTGAGGCGATGCAGCACGGGGATCACCACCGTGTCCTGCCACATGATGTCGTTGCACTTGATGTAAAGCGCCGCCCGCTTCAGCGGTTCGGTCTCGTTCTCCGCGGCGTCGATCGCGTCGTCAAAGTCCTTGTTGACCCAGCGCGGGAAGTTGGTTCCCTGCCACTTGTTCTCCTTGGTGGCGATGAAGCGCGAGTGATAGCGCCGCATGTGCTGCGCCGGGTCGGGCTGGGTCATCGGGATCTGGAATTCCTCGATGTCGGAGTAGAAATGGGCATAGGTGTCGGGGTTGGCGACGTCGGAAGAAAAGAATACGGAAGCCACGACCGATTTCAGCTCCACGTCGATGCCGGCCTTCTGGCAGGCCTGCTTGAAGATCGCCTGCGTCTTCTGGCGCGGACCGTTGATCGAGGTCTGGTACAGCAGCTTCAGCTTCTTGCCGTCCTTTTCGCGAATGCCGTCCGATCCGGCTTTCCATCCGGATTCCTCGAGCAGGGCTACGGCCTTCTCGACGCTGAATTCCCATTTGGTGTTCTTGGAGACGAATTGCTCGGGCCCGTTAAGGTAATTGGACGTGGTGCGCCCGGCACGGCCGTAGATGAATTTCTGCACGCCGTCACGGTCGAGCAGCAGCGCCAGCGCCTTGCGCACGGCCGCATCGCTGAACAGCGGGTGTTTGGTCTTGGTCGAAGAACGCTCGCCATCGACCTCGGTATTCGGGTCGGTGAAATTGAGCATGATGAATTCGATGTCGCCGCCCACGGCATAGATGGTCTTGCCTTTGCCGCCTTTTTCCAGGCGCAGCAGAACGTCGTCCTCGACCTGCATGTTCCAGGCGTAATCGTATTCGCCGGTCTGGATCACGGCGCGCGCCGCCGAGACCGCGTCGCCGCCGCCCTTCATCTCGATGGTGTCGAAATAGGGCCGGTTCGGCATGTGGTAGTCGGCATTGATCTCGCCACGGACGAGATCGCCCGGCTTGAACTCCACGAATTTGTACGGACCGGTGCCGATCGGCTTGATGTTGTACGGCGCCTCGCGTGATTTGGCGCCTTTATATTCCGCGAACAGGTGCTTGGGCAGGATGCAGCCATAGGCCCCGACAAAGGCGTTGGCCCAGAATGGCGTCGGTTTGTCGAACTTGATGCGGACGGTGAGATCGTCGACCTTCTCCACGGTCATGTCGCGGTAGACGGAAATGGAAACGGCCGCGGTCGCGGGATCGTTGGCGTATTCCCAGTTGAATACGAGGTCATCGGCGGTCAATGGCTTGCCGTCGTGCCATTTGACGCCGGGCTTGAGCTTCCAGGTCACCGATTTGCCGTCGGCGGCGAGGCCGCCGTTCTGGATCGAGGGAATTTCAGCGGCGAGGATCGGGTTGAGATGGCCATCGACGTCCCAGCTCGCGAGCGGCTCGTAGAAGATGCGCGAGGCATCCTGGTCCTTGGTGCCGGTGGCAAAATGTGGGTTGAGCAAGGTCGGCGCCTGCCACCAGAGCAGTTTTAGCGGTCCGCCGCCGCCGCGCTTGGTTGGTTTGTAGGTCGCCGGGCTTTGGGCCATCGCAACGCCGCCAAAGGCGAGAATCTGTGTGGCCATCGGCGCGGTGAGGCCGAGCAAGGCCATGCGCTGGATAAAGGCGCGACGGTCGATGCGGCCGTCCTTGACGTCGTCGATCATGGTTCGCAGGTCGGTGTCCAGCATGGCTGCCCTCGTGTGTTCGCACATGGTTACGCTGCGCCGCGGAATGGCTCTCGTCCGGCAGCTAAGAAGGCACACCAATCGCCCCCGAGGTCAACGCCCCGGCGGTTGACAATCCGTATGAGGCACGAGGCTTCTGACGTCGCCTTGGGCAACGGCGCACAGCGCTTCGGCAAACGGCCGCATCTGCACGCCAAAGCGGGGTTTTACGCGCTTTGGCCTGCCGATAATTTGTTCGGCCGGTCAGGCGACCGACATGTCCAGCGGCGGCTCGACGTTATCAGGCAGCGGGCTGACATAGGGCGTGCGCGCGGTCCGCTTCGCAAGGTCGGCCTTTGCCGCGGCGATAAGTCCGGGGTCGGTAAGCGCCTTGATGCCGAGACCGGCCATCGCCTTGGCGGCCTGCACCATGGCCTTGTGGGCTGCCGGGGTCTTGCCTTGCGCCACCACCTGCCAGGTATGGAAGGGGGTCCCGATCGCGACCGTCGGGGCATGGACCTGCACGGTCGGCACCACCCAGCTCACGTCGCCGACGTCGGTCGAACCGATCTGGGGGTTGCGCTTGGTGTCCATCGGAACCAGGAAATCGGCCAGTGGCCGGTCGGTCGGATCCATGCCGATCGAGTGGTAGACCGCGGCGATGTCCTTCTCGGTCAGGGTGGAACGGATTTTTTCCGCAAAATTCTTGTCGGTGTCGTCGAAATGCGGCGGCCCGAGTTCCTCCATGATGCCGTGAAGGGCTTGCTCGAGCGGGGTATTGGGCAGCAGATTGGAGACCGCGGAGATGATCCGCATCTCCATCTTGGTTTCCGTCATCAGCGCCGCGCCTTGCGCGATCTTGTTGACGCGATGCACCAGCTCGTTCATCCCCGGCAGGTCGCGGGCACGGATCGAATAGCGGACGCGGGCGTGGGCCTGCACCACGTTGGGGGCGATGCCGCCGGTATCGAGCAGGGCATAATGGATGCGGGCATCGCTCGGCATGTGCTCGCGCATGTAGTTCACGCCGACATTCATCAGCTCGACCGCGTCGAGCGCGCTGCGGCCGAGATGCGGCGAGGCGGCGGCATGCGAGGTGCGCCCGGTAAAGATGAAGTCGGCCCGGGTATTGGCCAGCGACGGCGTCACCACCACTTCCCAGAAGCTGGAGGGATGCCAGGTCAGCGCGATGTCGGCGTCAGCGAATATTCCGGAGCGCACCATGAACGCCTTTGCCGCGCCGCCTTCCTCGGCGGGGCAGCCGTAATAACGCACGCGCCCTGGCACCTTGTTGGCAGCCAGCCAATCCTTCACGGCGGTGGCGGCCAGTAGCGCCGCCGTGCCCAGGAGATTGTGGCCGCAGCCATGACCGTGGCCTCCGGTCTCGACCGGCTTCGGCTCGGCGACGCCGGCCTCCTGGCTGAGGCCGGGCAGGGCATCGTATTCGCCGAGGAAAGCGATCACCGGACCGCCTTCGCCCCATTCGCCCATCAGCGCGGTCGGGATACCGGCGACGTTCTCGGTGATGCGGAATCCCTGATGGCGCAACTCGGTCAAATGTTCGGCGGCGGAGCGCGCCTCGGTGTAGCAAACCTCGGGCATCGCCCAGACCCGGTCGCTCAGTTCGATGAAGCGCGGTTTGATCGTGTCAATGCCGCGCCAAATGTCGCTACGGTTGTCCATCTTGCTTAAACCCTGATCTGAAGCTGCCCTTGGCGAAAAAGCTATCAGCTTCGCCCGGGGCCGCCTAGTAGCTAAGGAGACAGGCCAGCCCGCGCGGGCTTGTGGTTGTTTGCATTCACATTTCCGGGACCTATAGTCCGCTTCAGGTCTGCAAGGATGCGGGTTTCAATCATCATCGGAGGCGCGGCCGGGATCGCGCGCCGGCGGGACACCAGACGTTTGGGGCGGGGCGATGACGGACAAGCAAGTCGATGTAGTCGTTCTCGGCGCGGGTATCGTCGGCGTCTCGGCGGCCCATGCCGCACGGCAACGGGGGATGTCGGTCGTGCTGGTCGACCGCAAGGAGCCCGGCAGCGAAACCTCTTACGGCAATGCCGGCATTCTCTCCAGCGGTTCGATCTCGCCGCTGAACAATCCTTCGCTGTGGAAATCGCTGCCGAAATATCTGACCAACCGGCACGCCGCGTTGCGCTGGAATCCGGCCTGGGCCATCCGCAACGCCGGTTGGGTGCTGCGCTTTCTCGCCAACGCGACGGCCGCGAATACGAAGCCGCGCGCCGCGGCCTTGCATGGCTTGATTGGGGCGTCGTTAAAGCTGCATCGCGAATGGATCGTCAAAGCGGGCGCAGGTCATCGCATCCGCGAGACCGGTTGGCTCAAGGCGTGGCGGAGCGACGGCGTCGAGGCCGCGAAGGCCGAGCAGGCGCTGCTGACCGAATTCGGCATCCAAAGCGAACTGCTCGACCGGCAGGCGATTTCCGCGCTCGAGCCGGATATCGTGCCGGTCTACAAGGTCGGCCTGCTGCACACCCAGACGGCCTCCGTCGATTCACCGGGCAACGTGGTCAGGGCCTATGCGCAGATGTTTTCCGGCGCCGGCGGCGAGATCCGGCAGTCGGCGATCAAGTCCATTATGCCTGACGGCGACGGCTGGCGCGTCGTGCTCGCCGACGGCGAGATCGGCGCGCGCCATGTCGTGGTGGCGCTCGGTCCGTGGTCGGCGGAACTGTTGCGGCCGCTCGGCTACCGCGTGCCGCTGGCCTTCGAGCGCGGCTATCATCGCGAATTCACGCCGAACGCGACGCGCCAATTGCGGCGTCCGATCCATGACGCTGACGGTTCCTTCCTGATGACGTCGATGGAGAACGGCATCCGCGTTACTTCTGGCGTCGAGCTGACGGCGCTCGATGCACCGTCGTCCTACACCCAACTCGATACTGTGGTGCCGATGGCGCGAGGCGTGGTCGAGTTCGGCGATCCCGTCGCAAAACCCTGGCGCGGCGCGCGGCCGACATTGCCCGACAGCCTGCCGATGATCGGCCCCGCGCCGCGGCATTCCGGGCTCTGGCTCGCCTTCGGCAATCAGCACATCGGATTCACCACCGGCCCCGCCACCGGTGCTGCGATTGCCGCGATGATCGGCGGAGCGCCGCCGCCGTTTGACGCCGCGCCATTCTCGCCGAGCCGATACCTATGAACTACACCTGGGATTTTGCGGTCCTCGGCAAATACAGCCATCTGTTCTGGCTCGGGCTCGGCTGGACCATCGCCTATACGATCGGCACCATTGTTCTCGGCACCCTGATCGGATTGACCGTCGGCATCCTGCGGCTGAAGCGGTTGCCCGTGATCGACTGGCTGCTGGTGGCCTATATCGAGGCGTTTCGCTGCACGCCGCTCCTGGTCCAGATCATCTGGTTCTACTACGCCTTTCCCGTCATCATCGGGGTCAACATCCCGGCTCACATCGCGGCCGTCAGCGTACTCTCACTCTATGGTGGAGCGTTCTACGCCGAGATCGTACGCGGCAGCATCGAGAGCGTACACCGCGGCCAGTGGGACGCGGCGAGGGCATTGGGACTAAAACCGTGGCGCGTGCTGCGGCTGGTGATCCTGCCGCAGGCGTTAAAACCGATGCTGGCGCCCTACGTCAACCAGTCGGTGACGCAATTGAAGAACACCTCGCTGGTGTCCGTGATCGCCGTCCCGGACCTTGTCTATAACGCGACGCTGATCAACGCCGAAACCTACCGGCCGCTGGAGGTCTATACCGTCGTGGCGCTGATCTATTTTGCCATCCTGTTTCCGGCGACGCTCATCGCGCGGCGGTTCGAGCGCGGCATGACTTACGACAAGGCGTGAGCGCGGACATCTTGGCGCTTCGGTTGAAAGGCTAAATGCCATATCCTTAGAGCGGAGGGAAGGCCGTGGCGCTATGCGACACCGTTAATTTAGATAGTGCCGGAACACTGCGCGGCTGCTGGTCGCGCGGGCGCATTGGCTGTCAAACGGCGGGGGTTGCATGGCAGTACTGATTCCCAGCCTTGGCTTCGCGCGCTTCGACACCGGTGGCGAGCTTCGGGTCGCCCAGCGCCTCAAGGATTTTCTCGAAGATAACGCCATCGTTTGGCACAATATCCCGATAGGCCCTCGCGGTCGGCATCCAGACTTTATCATCGCTCACCCGGCAAACGGCCTGCTCGTGCTTGAGGAGAAGGACTGGCGCCTGGAGACAATCCTCTCGGCCGACAAAACAAAAGTCGAATTACTGACCAGCCGCGGCAACGTGCGGGAGAGTAGCCCCCTCGAACAGGCTCGCAAATATGCATTCGAGGTCGTGCGCACGCTGCAGCAAGACGGGCAATTGCTGTTTCCGGCCGATCATCGCTTCAAGGGCCGAACTATTCTTCCGTTCGGCTACGGGGCGGTATTCACCAATATCACGCGCAAGCAGTTCGATCAGACCGACCTCAAGGAAGTGCTCGCCGAGAATCTATGTGTCTTCAAGGATGAGATGTCGGATGGCGCCGATCCCGAAGAATTCCGGTCAAGGTTATGGCGCATGGTTTATCCGCACGTCGGAGAGCCTCTGTCGATGCCGCAATTCGACCGGCTGCGTGCGCTGCTGTTTCCCGAAATTCGCATCCGACAGATTGCGTTGCCGCTGGACGAGCCGGTGGCGCCCGATCCGTCGGACCGGATGCTCGCCGTGATGGACCTGCATCAGGAGCAGATTGCGCGCAGCCTGGGAGAAGGGCATCGAATCATTCGCGGCGTCGCCGGATCGGGCAAGACACTGATCCTTGCCTTTCGAGCCGAATATCTGGCGCGCGCGGCGACCAAGCCGGTGCTCATCCTGTGCTACGCCAACGGCATCGCCGGGCGGCTTGAAGACACCATGCAGAGTCGTGGCGTCGAGGATCGCGTTCAGGTTCGCACCTTTCATTCATGGTGTTACTGGATGCTTCGGACCTATGGGATTCCCGTCCCATCCGAGCGAGAGTATCCCGACTACGAAGAACGGCTGGCCGCCAGCGTTTCAGAGGTCATGAAAGCTGTAGATCAGGGGCATATCCCGGCGGAACAGTACGACGCTGTCCTGATTGACGAAGCCCACGACTTCGAGCCGCAATGGCTTGCGCTGGCAGCCAAGATGGTAAACCCGCGCACGAAAGCGCTGATGGTCGTCTACGACGATATACAGGCCATCTATAAAGGGCGAGAACGCCCGGTGTGGAAGCAACTCGGCATAGAGGCGCAGGGCAGGACGACCGTGCTGAAGGTCAACTACCGCAACACTGCCCAAATCGTCGCCTTCGCGAGGCGCTTCGCTTCGGACGTGATCGGCGCTCCGGGCACCGTTGCCGATGATGAGCACGCCATCTTATTGCCTGAAGATGCGGGCCGGCAGGGACTGATGCCGGAGGTGCGGCAGTGTGTGAGCATCGAAGCGGAAGCCCACTGCATCGCCGAGTGGTTTCTCGGGCGGAAAAAGGCGGGCTACGAGTGGCCGCAGATGGCTTGCCTTTATCCGGAGCATTGGATCGGGGAGCGGGTTGCTCAGTTACTCGCCAAGCATGAAGTGCCGATCGACATGGCCAAGAACAACAGGAACAGGGTTTCGACAAAGCGGGTAGCCGTACGCTTTCTGAGCATGCACACTGCGAAGGGGCTCGAGTTTCCGTGCGTTGCTATTGCAGGGTTGGGGTTTCTTGGCCGCCACGGTGAGGCGATCGAGGAATGTGTCCGGCTGACGTATGTTGGGGTTACTCGGGCAACCCACGAGGCGCTTCTGACCTACTCAAGCGAGTCCGCGCTGGTGCAGCGATTGATCGCGTAGGTCGGAGCCGGAAGCTTCGGATTTATACTCTCACACGTTCAACTCGACCGGCACGTCCTCGGGCTTGACGCCGCTCAGTGCCAGGCCCTTGACGAACCATTCGCGCATCTGGCCGATGCCGCGGTTGTAGTCGACCCATACCGAGAGGAAATCGCGCCAGCGCTTGTCGGGCTCGCGGCGCACCGCCATGCTGCTCGGAATCGCAACCGACGGCGTTTGCAGGATCTTGTAAGTGCCGAGGTTCGGGTTCTTGGCGATCGCGGTCAGGCCCAGCACCAGCGCATTAACGACGCAATCGACCCGCCCCGACGACATCTCCAGCATCACCTCGTCGCGCGACTTCAGCGACTTGATGGTCGCGTTCGGCGCGAAGCGGCGCGCGACGGTTTCGTTGGCGGAGCCGACATCGACCGCGATATTGACTTCCGGCTTGTTGACGTCGGCCCAGGTCTTGGCTTCCAGCCCCTTTTTCAGCATGGCGCCGAACGGATGCAGAAATACGGGAACGGTGAAGTCCACCACCAGCGCGCGCTGTGGCGTCGGGTTCAAGGCAAAGCCGAGGTCGATCTTGTTGGATTGCAGGTCGAGGATCGAATTGCCGTAGGTGGATTCGGTGTATTCGAGCTTGACGTCGAGCAGCTTGGCGATGTCGTTGGCGCCCTCGATCGAGAAACCGGACCAGGTCCCGCTGGCGAGGTCCTTGTTGAAATAGGGCAGCTCGCCCGGCAGCACCGCGATGCGGAGCACCTTGTTGGCGCGGATGCGGTCCAGCGTGTTGTCCGCTGCCGCCTGGGCCGACGCCGGGCTCGCCATCGCGGAGGCAAGGGCTGCTCCGCTGCCGACGGCGAGCGCGTAGCGCAGCGCTTCGCGGCGATCTTCAGAGATTTTGGTTTCGTCGCTATCCGTCACGAGCACCTCCCAGGCCAAACCGGGGAGAGCCTAGCGCTGGCCTTGCGGTCCAGCAATGCCTATCGAAGGCCCGCCGGCGTCCAGTACAACGCGAGCCGCTGGCCCGCGGCGATGTTGTGCGCGTCCGAGCTGTTGCGAATGATCTGCGGCCGGATGAAGATGATCAATTCGGTGCGCGCCGTGGAATTGTCCTGATGTCCGAAGGCGTCGCCAAGGCCGGGGATCTGGTCGAGCAACGGAAGGGCTGCGCGGCGGAGTTGTTCGAAATGCCGGCTGGCTTGAGGAAATTCGATCCGCGCGCGCTCATCGAGCAGATCAAGCAGAGCGACGTATGGGTCGATCAGCCCGTGCATTTGCCGCGAACCCAACCCTGATCCGCTCGCGTCCGCGTCGTCGGCATAACCATAACACGTTGATATCCATAACATAATCCTGCCTGCTTCCGCGGAGCTAGCCAAGCCCCGGGGATTGCTGCATTTAGCGGCGAACGCGTGCAGGGGTGGCATCAGGATGAACGTTACGAGCAGGCCGGTTCGACTGATACCGCAGACGGCCCAGCCGATCGAATTCTCATGCCCGCTGTGCGGCACGATCCACGCGGGGTATTTTTTCAGCAGCACGCGCTTCAAGGTCTATCGCTGCGGCGGTTGCGGCCTGACATTCGCAAACCCGCTGCCGCAGGCTTCGCCGGTTGACGACAATGCGGCGGCGAACCGGCCGAAGCGGACAGAAGAGCAGCACAAGGCGCTGCTCTCGCAACTGCCGGACGATATCAGGAGCGGACCCGTGCTGCTGGTGGCCGATCCCGACGACAGCGTCGTGTCGCTGCTACAGCAGATGAATATCGACGTTCGCCTCGCCGGCAAGGATAGCGATCTCGGCGCGATACCGTCCACGACCCGTTTCAATGCCGTGATCATCTCCGACGCCATCATGCGCGTCGACGATCCGTGCCGGACGTTGCGGGACGCCCGGTCGCTGGTCGCGGTGGGAGCGCCGATCCTGTTCAGCCTGCCGCTGCTTGATGGCGATCAGGCGAAATTGATGGGCCGAAACTGGCATGAATGGCAGGCCGCCAATCGCTGGTATTTTACCCGGGAGATCCTGCATCTGATGCTGCTTGCCACCGGCTTCGAAAAAGTCTGGTTCGAGGCGGAGCGGCGCAGCTATTCGCTCGACGTACTCGCCGACCGGCTGATGCAGCGCGACGAATTGAGCGTGTGGCAGCGCGGCGTGATGGCCGCGCACCGGCTGTTTCCCGCGATGATGCGCGGCTGGAAGCTGCCGTTGCCGCCGGGGACGACGGTGGTGACCGCGGTCGCGGCGGCGAAGCGGACGGGCTGCACGGTGTCGATCATCGTGCCCGTCTACAATGAAGCGGCCACGGTTCGCGAATTGCTCGACTCGCTGCTGGCCTTGCGCCTGACCGGCGTGGACAAGCAGGTGATCATCGTCGAAAGCAATTCCACCGACGGCAGCAGGCCGATCGTGCAATCCTATGCGGGCCGCGAGGGCGTAAAGATCATTCTTCAACCCGGTCCGCGCGGAAAAGGGTTTGCGGTTCGCGAAGGTCTGGCCGCCGCCAGCGGCGACATCGTGATGATCCAGGATGCGGACCTGGAGTATGACCTCGACGATTACGAGGGATTGCTGGCGCCCGTGATGGCCTGGCAGTCGATCTTCGTGCTGGGATCGCGGCATCTGTTCGGCTGGAAGATGCGCAAATTCACCGACGAGCCGTTCATGGCGGTGATCCTGAATCTCGGGCACCAGTTTTTCCGGACCCTGGTCAATGTCGCGCTCAACACGCAGATGACGGACCCGTTCACGATGTACAAGGTGTTTCGCCGCGATGCCTTGTTCGGTATCGATCTCAGGTCGAGCCGCTTCGACCTGGATATCGAGTTGGTGATGAAGCTGGTGCGGAAGGGCTATTTGCCGCTCGAGATTCCCGTCAATTACGCCTCGCGTTCGTTCGCCGAAGGCAAGAAGGTGAGTTTTACGGGGGACGGGCTGACTTGGGTCGGCACGATCCTTCGGTACCGCTTGAGGGCAATCGGTCCGGGCCGGACGTCCTGGCGATAGCAAGCCGGCTAGCCTAGCGCGTGAACCCAGGCTTCCGGGTAAAGCGCGTAGGCGTCGCCGCGCCGCGCCAGCCGGGCGAAGGCCGGGAAATGCAGATGCATTCCCGCGATCAAGACGCCGTCGGCTGACACGCGGTCGAACATCCGCTTGCGCGACGCCGCCGCCGCGGCCAGGTCGGTGTCAAAGGACATGCCGGCTTCGGGGAACGCGGTCTGCACTTCCGGCACATGCACGGTGTCGCCCCAGATCATCAATTGCTCGTCGCCTGACGCGACGAGATAGGCGGTGTGGCCCGGCGTATGGCCATGGCTCGGTATCGCGGTGACGCCGGGAAACACCTCGCCCTGCCTGAACAGCCGCGTGCGCTTCTTATAGGGCGCGACCTGCTCGCGGCCGGCCTGGAAGAACAGTCTTGCCGCTCGCTCGTCGGCCTTCGCCAACGCGCCGTCGTCGAACCAGTGCGCCGGCTCGTTCTCGTGCATCACCAGTTCGGCGTTCGGAAACAGCAGTTTTCCGTTCGACATGTCGGTCAGCCCCGCGGAATGATCCGGATGCATGTGGGTCAAGAGCACCGTGTCGATCGCCTTGGGGTCGATACCGCCGGCGATCAGATTGCGCTGCACGAAACCGGCGGTCGGCGCCATGTAATCGCCCGAGCCGGTATCGACCAGCGCCATGCGGTCCTTTGACCGGATCAGGAAGGTGTTGACGCTGGTGCGGCGTGCGGGACGGAAAGCATCGCTCAGGATCTGTTTGGCTTTTTCCAGGTCGACGTTGCGCATCACGTCGAGGGTGCCGTCGAGATAGCCATCGCTGATCGAGGTGACCAGGATATCGCCGATCTTGCGGTGATAGACGCCGGGGATTTGCTGGGGGACTTGCGAATTCATGGGAATGACCTTGGTGCGGGCAGGGGACAGTCGGTTCGATCAGGCATCGAGCGTTTTCAGGAAATCACCGATGCAATCGGAAATCAGCTCGGGCGTCTGCACCGACATATAATGTCCGGTGCGCAGCTCGGAGTAGCGCGCGCCCGGGATGGCTTTGGCTGTCGCTTCCGCGAGCGCAGGCGGCCGCACGCGATCAAGACTGCCGCCGATCACCAGTACCGGGCAACTTAATCGGGCCAACTCGTCTTCCATCTCGGTCGATGCCAGCATCCGCCAGACCGTCGCATAGCTCGCGGGATCGTTGCCGAGCCAGCGCGCCCGGAATTGCTCGAAGCGCCCGAGGTCGCCGCGAAGCTCCGGCGCATAGCCGTTGCGCATGGAATCCTCGACCGCAAATCCCATCCCGCTGGCCTCGATTTTGGCGACGCGTTCCAGTGCCGCGGGACGGCGCTCGGCCGCGACGCCGGTCGCCGGGCTGCCGGCGATGACGGCACTGGCGCGTTCTGGATAGCGCGCGGCGAAATGCAATGCGATGGCGCCGCCGACCGCGATGCCGGCGAGCGCGACCTTGCCTTTTATGGCGAGCGCATCCAGCAGCGCGGCGATGTCATCGGCCATCGCATCGATATGCAGGTCGCCACGGATTTTTTGCGACAGTCCGGCGCCTCTCGTGTCATAACGCAACACCCGGCGGGAGCCGGCGAAGCGCGGCACGACGTCATCCCAGCTTTCGAGCGAGCCGCCCATTTCGTGCAGCAGCACCAGCGCGCGCTCGCCCTTGCCGGAGAGTTCGTAGCGCAATCCGACGCCGTTGATTTCCTTGAAGTCCATGCTGCGTTCCCTGCTTCTTCTTGCTTGTTGTTATTGGTCTCGCGCTCCGCAGGCTACGATAGCGGACCGCGGCGGGAATCTCAAACCTTGCGCCGGCCGCTCGCTTTCACGGGCGATATTGTGTAGACCGGCCCGAAATCATTCCTTCAACACGAGAAACCCATGACCAACGAAGTGATCGTCGCACCGGCTCGGCTGAAGGCATTCATCCAGGAAGCGATGGTGAAGCTCGGTCTTCCGGCTCAGGACGCGGCCATCGTCGCCGATCTGATGACGCAGGCGGATTTGCAAGGGTCCGACGGGCATGGCGTCAGCCGGTTGCCGCAATATGCCCGCCGCATCAAGGCGGGCGGCTTCAACACGAAGCCGAATATCCGCATCGTGCGCGAGCAGGCGAGCACGGCGGTGATCAATGGCGACAACGGGATGGGGCATCTCGTGATGAAGCGCGCGGCCGAGATCGCGATCGAAAAGGCGCGCTCGACCGGCATCGGCTGGGTCAACTCGCAGTTCAGCAACCATGCGGGTCCGGCGTCGCTCTACGCCAGCATGCCGCTCAAGCACGACATGATCGGGCTCTATTTCGCGGTCGGCAACGCCAATCATCAGCCGCCGTGGGGCGGCCTCGACATGCTGCTGTCGACCAATCCGATCGCAGCCGCCATACCGGGCAAGGACGAGCAGCCGATCATCCTCGATATGGCCACCACCGTGGCTGCCTACGGCAAGGTAAAGACAAAAGCGCTGCGCGGCGAGACCATGCCGGTCGGCTGGATGATCGACCGGCTCGGCCAACCCTTGACCGATCCGAAGCGCGCGGAGGAGGGCATGCTGCTGCCGCTCGGCGGCATGGAAGCCGGCTACAAGGGTTATGGCCTTGCGATGATCATCGGTCTGCTCGCGGGCACGCTGGGCGGCGCGGCGATGGGCAAGGACGTGATCGACTTCAATCACGACGACGACAGCGTCACCAATACCGGGCAGGCGATCGCCGCCATCAACGTCAGCGCCTTCATCGATACTGCGACCTTCAAGTCCAACGTCGATACGCTGGTGCGCGATTTCCGCGCCAGCCGCCGGATGCCCGGCGTGGAGCGGATTTCGGTTCCCGGCGAGCGCAGCCACGAAACCCGGCTGGCACGCGCCAAAAACGGAATCCCGATTGCGCCGGCCTTGATGCGGAACCTGAATCAGGTCGCCGATGAGTTCGGCATGGCAAAGCTCGGGTAGACCGGACTTTAAAAAGAAATCCAGCAGCGATGCCGCGTCGGCCCGAACGGTTCGCGGCACGGTTCGGCCATTTTGTCGCCAGGAAGTGCGCCGCGGTCAAAGTTTGTATTTGTTATTCCACCGCTTCGCGGTCGACCATATCGCTTGCAGCGGTGCAGCAAATTCCGCCGTGCGAGAAACAGAAGATGCGACCGCGCCACAGCGCGGCGTCTTTTCGATTGACGGTTTTCAGTTTCGGGAAGATGTTTGACGCGCAGCGCAAAAAAATCCGCGCGCGTAAGCTTAATTGGGAGGAAGACATGAAAGGTATCGCGCTGGCCGCTGGCCTAGCGTTGCTCGTTCCCTTTGGCGCGAGTGCTCAGACGGCCGATCAGTTGGTCAAGGGTGCGACCGACACCTCGAACGTCCTCAATTACGGCATGGGTTATAATTTGCAGCGGTTCAGCCCGCTGACCCAGATCAACAAGGATACCGTCAAGAATCTCGTTCCATTATGGAATTACAGCCTCGCCGACGATCGCAGCGAGGAATCGCAGCCGATCGTCTACCAGGGCGTTATCTACATCACCAGCAACAGCGCGACGATGGCGGTCGACGTCAAGACCGGCAAGCAGATATGGAAGACCAAGGTCGAGTATCCGCCGGAAACCCCGCGCATCGTTTGCTGCGGCATCATCAACCGCGGTGTCGCGATCCTCGACGGCAAGCTGTTCCGCACCACGCTCGATGCCAATGTCATCGCGCTCGACGCCAAGACCGGCAAGGAATTGTGGCGGCAGAATGCGGCCGACATCAAGGAAGGCTATTCGATGACCATGGCGCCGCTGGTCGCCGACGGCGTCGTGCTGACCGGTGTGTCGGGCGCCGAGTTCGGCACCCGCGATTTCATCGACGGCTGGGATCCGGCGGACGGCAAGCATCTGTGGCGCACTTATACCGTACCGAGCCCTGACGAGCCGGGCGGCGATACCTGGAAGGGCGATACCTGGAAGTTCGGCGGCGGCTCGACCTGGATCACCGGCTCCTACGACCCCGAGCTGAATACGGTGTATTGGGGCGTCGGCAATCCCGGGCCGTTCAACGCCGCGGGCCGTCCGGGCGACAACCTCTATACCTGCTCGGTGCTGGCGCTCGACGCCAAGACCGGCAAGATCAAATGGCACTTCCAGTTCTCGCCCAACAATCCGTTCGACTATGACTCGGTCGCCGAAATGGTGCTCGCCGACATCAACGTCGAGGGCAAGCCGACCAAGGTGCTGATGGATGCCAACCGCAACGGCTTCTTCTATGTCCTCGACCGGACCAACGGGAAGCTGCTCGCGGCCAATATCCCTATGTGAAGGTGAACTGGGCCTCCAGTATCGACATGAAGACCGGGCGTCCGGTGGAGACCGATATCACCAGGGACGCGCGCGAGGGCAAGAAGGTCATCGTGTATCCTTCGATCCTCGGCGGCAAGAACTGGGAGCCGATGTCCTATAATCCGCAAACCGGTCTGGCTTACGCCAATACGCTGGCGTTCGGCGGCCACTACAAGACCGAGCCCGCGACCTACAAGGCCGGCGAATGGTATGTCGGCATGGATCTCACCGACGTCTGGGAATGGGGCACCGGGCCGCGTGGCCACCTCTCGGCGATCGATCCTATGACCGGCAAGTCGAAGTGGGAAGTGCCGAGCGATATCCCGCGCTTCTCCGGCGTGTTGTCGACCGCGGGCGGCGTCGTGTTCTCCGGTCAGTTGACCGGTGAGTTCGAGGCGTTCGACGCGGCCGACGGCAAGAAGCTCTGGCAGTTCCAGACCGGGTCCGGCATCGAAGGACAGCCGGTGACATGGCAGCAGGACGGCGTGCAGTATGTTGCCGTCACCAGCGGTTATGGCGGCGTCTACTCGCTGTTCTCCGGTGACGAACGTCTCGCCAATATCCCGACCGGCGGATCGCTGTGGGTGTTCGCCGTGAACAAGCCGCAATAGGCTGTTTGCGGGTGATCAAGCGTTCCCTAAAATGGACGGCGGCGTGTTTCGCCGCCGTCGCGTGTATCGCGGCGGCAAGGGCGCAGACGGCGGCGCCGTCAGGTGCCGGCGGCGATCAGGCGCTGATCGATCAGGGCAAGACGACCTATGCCGAGAAGTGTTCGCATTGCCACGGCCCCGGCATGATGAATGCCGGAACCATCACGCCGGACCTGCGTAAATTTCCCGACGACAGGCCGCGCTTCCTCGCCACGGTGAAGAACGGCAAGAACGGCAAGATGCCGCCCTGGGGCGATCTCTTGAACGACGACCAGATCGGCGCGCTGTGGGCCTATGTTTCGAGTCAGAGGAAGCCATGAGAATTGGGGCGTGCGCCGCGGCGGCTTTCCTGATGACGATCGGCGCAATGCAAGCCGCCGCCGCGGCCGACGCGCTGCGGGTCTGCCTCGACGAAGACCTTCCGCCGCTGTCGGTGCACCATCGCGGCAAGCCAGCCAGCGGCTTCGACGTCGCGCTGGCAGATGCGATTGCGCAAAAACTCGGCCGCTCGCTGGAAATCCAGTGGTTTGAAAGCAAGCTCGACGAGGATTCCTCGCCGACGCTGGAAACCAATGCCTTGCTCTCGGATCGTCGTTGCTCGCTGGTCGGCGGCTATGCCCTGACCACGGACTCGCTGGTGGTGCCGGGCCTCAAGACGGCAAAACTGCCGGATTTCGAAGGCGCCACCGGTCCGGATCACCGGCGGCGCGTTGCGCTCGGGATACTGACTCCGAGCGATCCCTATATCTATTCGGCATTGACCGTCGTGCTCGGACCGAAGGCGGCGAGCCACCACATCGCCGGCATCGGCGACCTTGCCGGGCTTCGCATCGGCATCGAAAGCGGCACGCTCGCCGACGCGCTATTGATGACATTCGACAACGGCAAGCTGATCGACAATGTCACGCATCTGGTGCCGACGCGGGACGATCTGCTCGGCACGCTCGAGCGCGGCGATCTCGACGCCACGCTGGTCGATCTGCGCCGGCTCGATGCCTACCGCGCCAGCCACCCGGACGCCAAATTGAAGGCGTCCGGATATTTCTATCCAATCGGCGTCAATCGCGGCTATGTCGGGCTCGCCAGCGATCCGGAATTGCTGGTGGAGGTCAACAAGGCGCTGTCGGCGTTGCAAGCTGATGGAACGGTGGCAAAACTTGCCGAAGCGGCAGGGGTCAGCTTCCTGCCGCCTCGCGAGCCTGTCATCCTGGGCGACGCTATGATGAAGGCGCTGCACCAGAAGTAACGCGCCCCGTTCGGGGCCGGCGCCTTCGAGATCAGAACACGACCACCGAGCGGATCGACTTGCCCTCGTGCATCAGGTCGGCTCGATGTCAAGACCGAGGATTGCAGGTGCTCCGCGCTCTTGATGGTGAAATGAAAGGCGGCGACACTGCGAGCAGGCCAGTGATGGAGCTTGATGTGTTGCGGTCGTTGCAATGACGGAACGGATGGTCGTGGCCGGCGCCGGCATCGGCGGGCTGTGCGCGGCGCTGGCGCTGATCCGGCGCGGCTTTGACGTCGTCGTCTGCGAACAGGCGGCGGAATTGCGGGAAGTCGGCGCCGGTGTGCAGCTCAGCCCGAATGGCACGCGCGTGCTGGCTGAGCTCGGCGTGCTCGACGATCTCCGCACGGTCGCGGTCGAAGCGGAAGCCAAGGAAATCCGGCTGTGGAGTTCCGGCGAAAGCTGGCCGCTGTTCGATCTCGGCACGAGCGCGATGGCGGAATACGGCTTTCCCTATCTGATGGTGCATCGTGGCGACCTGCAGACGGTGCTGGCGAAGGCCGTCGAGCGCGCCGCGCCGGGCGCGATCAGGCGAAACGCCGAGGTCGTCGATGTCAGGGAGCAGGGCGGGTCTGCTTCCGTCATCCTCGCGGACGGCGAGACGGTCGATGGCCGGCTGGTGATCGGAGCTGATGGAATTCATTCGCGAGTCCGCAAGGCGACGCTAGGCGCGGGCGAAGCGGCCTTTACCGGCTGCATCGCGTGGCGCGGCGTCGTTCCGTCCGAACGCCTGCCAAAACATCTGCGGCGCGCGGTCGGGGCCAATTGGGTCGGCCCTGGCCGCCATGTCGTGACCTATCCGCTGCGCCGGGGCGAACTGATGAATTTCGTCGGCGTGGTCGAAGGCCAGGCGTGGCAAACGGAATCCTGGACCGCGCGCGGCAGCCACGCGGATTGCGCGGCGGATTTTGCCGGCTGGCATGCCGACGTGCATGCGCTGATCGACAATATCGACGTGCATTATCGCTGGGCGCTGATGAGCCGGCCGCCGATCGAGCGCTGGTCGAAAGGCAACGTCGTGCTGGTCGGCGATGCCTGCCATCCGATGCTGCCGTTCATGGCGCAGGGCGCCGTGATGGCGATCGAGGATGGGTTATTGCTGGCGCGCTGCATCGAGGCGCATCGCAACGATGGCCTGGCCGCGATCCGGACCTATGAGGCGCTGCGGGTCGAGCGCGCTAATCGTTGCGTGCGCGCCGCCGACCGCAACCGCGAGATTTTTCATAACGATCGCCTGCTCGATCGCGCCGACGCGTCACGCTATGTCTCGACGCAGTGGAACGAGGAAAAGGTACGCGAGCGCTATCACTGGCTGTTCTCGTATGACGCCGTCGGCTGCCCGCTTTTAAGCTGATCCCGGAGGTTTCGGCAATTGCGCGCGCTGCCTCGCGCTCATCGGATTCGAGTCAGGATTGTACTATTGATCTGCGCCTCCCGTTCGTAGTCTGGCTTCAAGGTTGGAATGCCGGATTTGCGATCGAACTCACGGGAGAAGCACGATGGACACGACCGGAAATTTTGAAGAGATCGATCGGGATCGCCGCGGCTTCCTGGGTACTGCGGCCATGATGCTTGCTGCCGCGCCGTTCATGGCGAGCGGCTCGGCGAAGGCGGAACCCGGCAAGGCAAAGCCGATGCGCGCGATCAAGCTGGGAACCTACACGTCGTTTGGTCAGATCAAGCAGATCGACGCCGGTCTCCTCAATGTCGGCTACGCCGAAGTAGGCCCCGCCGACGGTCCTGCGGTCATTCTGCTGCATGGCTGGCCTTACGACATCTACAGTTTTGTCGATGTCGCCCCTCAGCTGGCGTCGGCGGGATACCGCGTGATCGTTCCCTACGTGCGCGGCTACGGCTCGACGCGGTTCCTGTCGAGCGACACATTCCGCAATGGCCAGCAGGCGGCGGTCGCGCTCGACCTTATCGCGCTGATGGACGCGCTGAAGATCGAGAAGGCGACGCTCGCCGGCTTCGATTGGGGCGCGCGAACCGCCGATATCGTCGCGGCGCTGTGGCCCGAGCGCTGCAAGGCGCTGGTGTCGGTGAGCGGCTATTTGATCGGCAGCCCCAGCATGACGCCATTGCCGCCGAAGGCCGAACTCGCCTGGTGGTACCAGTATTACTTCGCCACGGAAAACGGCCGCGCCGGCTACGAAAAGAACCGGCACGACTTTGCAAAACTGATCTGGCAGCTCGCCTCGCCGAGATGGGATTTCGACGACGCCACCTTCGACCGCACCGCGGCGTCGTTTGAAAATCCCGATCACGTCGCCATCGTGATCCACAATTACCGCTGGCGGATCGGTCTCGCCAAGGGCGAGGCGAAATACGACGACATCGACAAACGCACGGCAGAATTCCCCACCATTACCGTGCCCACCATCACCATGGAGGGCGACGCCAACGGCGCGCCGCATCCGGAACCAAGCGTCTATGCCAAAAAATTCACCGGCAAATATTCGCATCGGACCCTCAAGGGCGGCATCGGCCACAACCTGCCGCAGGAAGCGCCGCAGGCCTTTGCCGAAGCCATCATCCAGGTCGCGGAAATCTGAGCGGCGTTGCGGTTGGGCGAACTCTGCAACTCTTCCCCTCCGTCTTACGGGGAGGGGAGCAAAAACATCGGATGAATCACATGTCAGACTTCATCAAACGCAGGCCGCTTCGCCTGTTCGCGCGCGACAGCTACGCCTCCTCCCTGCAGCACGTTGCGGTGCTCGCGGTGGTCGTCATCACCGCACTGATCGCGATCGTGCCGTTCGTGTTCGCGATCATCCATGCCGCTCCGTGACGTTGCTTCCCGCGCAGGAATCGACAATTTATTTGCTGAAAATACAAGCCGGCCGCGGCGGTGCATGACCAGGGTGGCCGGTAGCTTAGCAGCAGGGTATGGGCATGCAGATCGCGAGCAACAACACGACGGACGGCAAGCGCAGGCATATCCCGATCGGCCTGGGCGAACCACATGATGCAAATTCGAGCGAGTTCCTGTTGCTGCGCGAAATGGCGCACCGGATCAACAATGAACTGACCTCGACCATCGGCGTCGTCACCTGCACGGCGCTGCGTTCGAATAACCGCGAGGTCAAGGTCGCGTTGGGCGAGGTGATCGAGCATCTGCATGACCATGCCCGGGTCTATCGCGCGCTGCAGATGCCGACCACGGACCGGCCGATCGACGCGGCGGCTTATCTGCGCGAATTGTGCGAGTCGATCAGCCGCGCCAGGTTGCGGCACCGGGGCATCGAGCTGCTGCTGATCGAGAATCCGCTGCAGCTTGGTTCCGTGCAGTGCTGGAAGCTCGGCCTGATCGTCGCCGAACTGATCACCAACGCATCCCGGCACGCGTTCGCGGCCGACGGCGGCACGATCCGGATCGAGTTGAAGCGGCAGGGATCCTGCGTGGAATGCCGCGTCACCGATAACGGGTCGGGTCGGGAAAATTTTCAGCAAAATATTCGTTCCGGGCAAGGCCTTGGAATCATCCGGGATCTCGCCGGCGGACTCGACGGCAAGGTCGAGCAGCGCTTTGGCGCCGGCGGCGCCGTTGCCGTCGTGTCTTTTCCGATCCGCGACGTCTGAGACGCATCGGAAGCCGGCGAGCACCTCGTTCAATCACCCGGCCACAGTCCGACTCGCACGAGATCGTGCGTTTTTGAAAACCGGAGGTTTCACGCTGCCGCCTAAGTTGCTGCAGCACCGATGAAAACTGGCCCCGTCTGCCGTCGTATGAGCCGGATCATACCACAATATAGCTCCCAGCGGACGGAGACTGCGGTAGTTGGGTTATCGAGAGGGCTCAAGGTCTAACCGCTCACATGACGCTCACAACTTCCAAACGACAACTTCCGCTCAACAACGGGCTTTCAGACCTTGGGGCGCGTAGTGAAGTTTTGCCGGCGCGTCGAAATGCCTCGGCTTCGAGGCCGGCAAGGTTTCGGAAACAGCGGTTCGCCTGCCCGTTACTTGATGCGCGTGCAACATGCATCGAGCCTGGAAAGGCCAGAGGAGGATCAGCCATGAATCTCGTCGAAGCATCCGTCTCCAACGGCGCCGGCAGGTCCATCAACGCATCAAGGAGAGAGCCGCGGGCGCGGCGTGATCAGGCTGACATGAGCGTGGTGTTTGCACAAACCTCCACGCGCCGTGTCGATCTGTTCGAGCGGCTGTCGGTTCGGACCATACCGGGCGAGGATTTCGTCATCACCCATATCACGCGCAAGGGCGCCGGCCACGGCATGACCGACCAGGCGGCGAAGCGCGAATCCTACGTCGCCTGCGTTCACCTCGACAGGCTGGATTCCTATGACGTCTGGTGCGACGGCGAGCAGCAGACGTCGCGCGCGATCAAGGCCGGCGCGATGCACATCAACGACATGCGCCAGGCCTGGCGGGCCGACATCAGGAGCCCGTTCGACGTCGTGAACTTCTGCGTGCCGCAATCCGCCTTCGACGAGATCACTTCCGAGGAGGCCAGCGCGCCACTCTCGGAGCTGCACTGCCCGATCAAGCTTGCCCGCACCGACATCGTGTTGAAGAATTTCGCGCAGGGACTGCTGCCGGCGCTGGCGAAACCCGACCAGGCCAACCGCTTGTTCGCAGACCACGCCGCGCGCGCCGTCACCGCGCACCTCGCCAAAACCTACGGCGCCATCCAGTTCCGGGCGAAGTACGGCCGCGGCGGGCTGGCGCCCTGGCAGGAGCGGCGCGCCAAGGAAATGCTGCGGGCGAATCTGTCGGGCGATCTCGGCCTGCCGGAACTCGCCAGCGCCTGCCGTTTGTCGTCGGGTCATTTCAGCCGCGCCTTCAAGCAGACCGTCGGATGCCCGCCGCATCAATGGCTGCTGCATCAGCGCGTGGAGCGCGCCAAGGAACTGATCCTCAACACCGACGAACCGCTATGCGCGATCGCACTCGACACCGGCTTCGCCGACCAGAGCCATTTCACGCGGGTGTTTTCCCAGCACGTCAAGGCGAGCCCGGCGGCGTGGCGGCGCGATCAGGGACGGTGAGCCGAACGGGTTTTGCGACGTCGGAATTGTCCAAATGGGGACGGAAAGCTTCAATATCGTTTCGTCTGTTGTCGCTAAGTTGAGAGATGAGGATCGAGATTTCTGCGCTTGTCATGCATCGTTGATTATTTCCCCCGTGATCATCCGATGCCGCGACCCAGGTGTTCCTCCCCCGGACCTGCTCGCTTACGCGCAGAAACTGGACCGATGGCGCCATCGCCATCGGTCCTTCTTTTTTGAACATGCCGCGGCGTGGTCGCGCGAGTGGTCGGAATTGTTTTCGTCACAAAGTTACTCGATAAAGCGATTTGTCAAACACGGAGACAGATCATGAAGGTTGCGGACGTTATTACGGAAATGCTCCATTCGGTTGGTGTCCGCCGTATCTTCGGCGTGGTCGGCGACAGCCTCAACGGCATCACGGAATCGCTGCGCCGTCGCGGCGATATCGACTGGATCCACACGCGGCACGAGGAAGCCGCGGCGTTCGCCGCCGGCGCCGAGGCCCATCTCACCGGTGAACTCGCGGTCTGCGCCGGCAGTTGCGGCCCAGGCAATCTGCATCTGATCAACGGCCTGTTCGACTGTCACCGTTCGCGGGTGCCGGTGCTGGCGATCGCCGCGCATATTCCGAGCGCCGAAATCGGCCGCGGTTACTTTCAGGAGACGCATCCGGAATCGCTGTTCAGGGAATGCAGCCATTATTGCGAACTGGTCTCGCATCCCGAGCAGCTTCCCGCCGTGATGGAATCCGCGATCCGCGCCGCGGTCGGCCGTCGCGGCGTCGCCGTCGTCGTGATCCCCGGCGACATCGCGCTGCAATCGCTGTCGGCGCCGATTTCGGCTCCAACTTCGATCGCGGTCCGCCAGCCGGTCGTGGTGCCGGCGCCGGATGATCTCGATGCGCTCGCCGCGCTGCTCAACGCGAGCCGGCGCACGACCTTGTTGTGTGGGCGCGGCTGCGCCGGCGCGCATCAGGAACTGCTGACGCTGGCGGGGGCGCTGAAGTCGCCGATCGTGCATGCGCTCGGCGGCAAGGAGCATGTCGAATACGACAATCCGTACGACGTCGGCATGACCGGCCTGATCGGTTTTTCCTCCGGCTATCGCGCCATGCTGGACTGCGACACGCTGCTGATGTTGGGGACCGATTTTCCGTACCGACAATTTTATCCGACCGATGCCAGGATCGCGCAGGTCGATCTGCGCCCGGAAAATCTCGGCCGGCGCACGCGGCTCGATCTCGGCCTGGTCGGCGATGTCGGCGCAACCATCGCCGCGTTGTTGCCCAAGCTCATGGTGAAGACCAACCGGTCGCATCTCGATGACGCTTTGGTGAATTATCGCAAGGCCCGCGAAGGCCTCGACGACCTCGCCACCGGTAAAGCCGGCCACAAGCCGATCCATCCGCAATACGTCGCGCGCCTGATCGACAAGCACGCCACTGACGATGCCATCTTCACCTTCGATGTGGGAACGCCGACCATCTGGGCGGCGCGCTACCTGAAAATGAACGGCCGCCGCCGCATGATCGGCTCGCTGGCGCACGGCTCGATGGCCAATGCGATGCCGCAGGCGATCGGCGCGCAGGCCGCATTCCCCAAACGGCAAATCATCAGCCTGTCGGGCGACGGTGGTTTTGCCATGCTGATGGGCGACTTCCTGACATTGGTGCAGCAAAAGCTGCCGGTGAAGATCGTGGTGTTCGACAACCGCGTGCTTGGCTTCGTCGCACTTGAGATGAAGGCCAGCGGCTTTGTTGAAATGGGAACGTCTTTGACCAATCCGGATTTCGCGGCGATGGCCAAGGCGGTTGGCGTGCACGCCCGCCGCGTCGAGGATCCCGGCGAACTCGAGGAAGCCATCAAGGACATCCTCGCCCATGACGGCCCGGCGCTGCTCGATGTCGTGACCAATACCCAGGAACTGGCGATGCCGCCGAGCATCAACCTCGAACAGGTCAAGGGATTTGGGCTATGGGCGATTCAAGCCGTGATCAGCGGCCGCGGCACCGAATTGATCGACCTGGCGCGAACCAATTTGCTGCGGTGAACGAGGAAAGGGCGGCTATCGCGCCGGGGTGTCGCCGTTGACGCCGCCGGCGCTGTCGGTGCGCTTGACCTCGGGGAACAGCCACATCGCAAAGATCATGAAGCAGCCGAGGAAAGCGACGACATACTGGATGCGGTCATGGCCGAGCATGTGCTGGAAATAACAGGCGATCGCCGCGACGATGACGACGCCAAAAGATAATCCAAGCTTGATTTTGACAGGCATCGCTAAATTCTCCGCAACCGATTCACGAGAGGGTGGTCCAGGGCGCGGCGATCTTCGCCAACGCCGCGAGCGCCACCGCCTGGATTCCGATCAGCGCGATCAGGCCACCTCGGCCGTCGCGCAGCGGCGACGGCCAGGCCTCGAACAGGCCGGGCGCGAACAGCACGATCAGGCCGGTGACCACGATCAGCGTGGACCAGCGCAACTCGCTGTAGCCGTAGAAGCAGGTCGCCGTCAGCAGCGCCGCCAGCAGAATCGCATTGCTGGCGATCAGGAGCGTCGCGCCGGCCGATCGGGCCTGCTCCGGGCGCGACCGCCACGGAAACATGCCGGCGACGGTCAGCAGCGCCAGCATGCAGACCGTGCTGCAGGCGGAAAACCACAACAGCGAAATCCAGTGCGGTTCGATCGCGTTCATGCCGGCTGCGCTCGCTTTTTATTCGGCCGGCGTGGCAAAACCGGAGGCCTGTCCGGCCAAATCGTCTGCCGTGCCGGGCCGCGGCGTCCGCGAGGTCTTGCGCATGTTGGTCTTCACAAAACGGGTGTCATAACCGTTGAGCAGATGACCGATCAGGCCGCGGTCGAGATCGGAGGTGCCCATCAGCCAGTCCATGACCGGAAAAGTCAGGTTCATGTTGCGCTCCATCATGATCGACTGGTCGTGATGGGCGGTGTGGTGGCGGCGAAGCGAGTTGACGAAGGGTGCATGGCGCACGAACCAGTTCTCGTCGACGTGACAGCAGAAATGCATGAATTCGTAAATCAGGTACATCGACGTCGTGGTCGAGATCAGCAACCAGCCGACATTGGGCGAGACCAGCCAGCCCAGCACCAGCGCCGGCAGGATCGACATCATGGTGAAGGTGACCAGCGCATAGGGCGGAAAGAAGGTCACGCGCCAGTCGAGATGGTCGGCGAAGCGCATCTCCTTTTCGGTGAAGAACTGGTGATGCATCAGCGTGTGCCGGTTATAGATCGCGCGGAACGCCTTGACCTGCGACGGGCGGTGCATGACGTAACGGTGGATCCACCATTCGAAGAAGTTCGCGGCCAGGAACGTCACCGGGACGATGCCGAGTTCCCACCAGCTGAGATCGCGGACATTGGCGAAATACACCGACAGCGCGGTGAAGCCGATCACGTAGATGACGACGACGTGGAGCCAGCCGTTGTACCAGCCGGCAATTCTGTAGCGGTAGGTAGCGCGGTAATTGCGCTGGCGTTCGGTCATGGGGCTTGCCGACAGTTCCATCGCGCGATCTCCGTATTTTCCGAGCGCTCGGATTTGGGGTGTTCCGGCCGGATATTTTCTGTAATATATCACCAATCTATTAGCGGGGAAGCGGTTTTCGGACGTTTTAAGACGATTTCGTTCCCGGGAATTTGCGGGCAGGGGAGGGCAATATGAAGAACTATGTGGGCGACCGCACCATCGACGGCGTCAAGGTGACGGTGGACGGCGCGCCGCTCGATCCCGCGACCGGGGTGATGGCATACAGCAAGAACGGCTTCGAATGGAGCTACGAAGGGCCCGAGCCGCGCCAGCTCGCGCTGGCGCTGCTGGTCGATCACCTCGGCGACGCCAATGTTGCGAAGGCCCATGTCGAGCCGTTCATGCGCGCGGTGGTCGCCAATTTCGGCAATGAGTGGGAGATGAATTCGTCCGATCTCGACCTGGCGCTGACGGCGCTGGCAGGCAAGGTGACCTGATGGGATTTGATTATCGCGCCGCGGTGCTGCATGCGCCGCGGACGCCGCTGTCGATCGAAACCGTGACCGCCGCGACGCTGAAGCCGGCCGACGTGCTGGTGCGGATTCGCGCCACCGGACTGTGCCACACCGATCTCGAAGTGATCGACGGATCGCTGCGCTATCCCCTGCCGATCGTGCTCGGGCATGAGGCGGCGGGCATCGTCGAGCAGGTAGGGCCGGCCGCGCGCGGGGTGAAACCAGGCGATCATGTCGTGCTGTCGTGGAATCCGCATTGCGGCCATTGTTTCTATTGCGACCGCGATGCGCCGATCCTGTGCGAGGAATATCTCGGCAGGGGACCGCAGGCGGTGTCGTTCGACGGCGATGTTCGTGGCCGGCTCGCCGACGGCCGCGATCTCAGGCAGTTGATGTTTGTCGGCTCGTTCGGCGAATACTGCATCGTGCCCGACCAGCAGGCCATTGTGGTGCCGAAGGAGATTCCGTTCGACCGCGCCTGCCTGATCGGCTGCGGCGTGATGACCGGCGCCGGCGCCGCGCTCAATCTCCGCGCCATCTCTCACGGTGACAGTGTGATGGTGCTCGGCTGCGGCGCGGTCGGTCTTGCCGCCGTGCAGGGCGCGCGGCTCGCCGGCGCCGGCAAGATCATCGCGGCCGATCTCAAACCGGCAAAGCTTTCGCTGGCGGCAAAGATGGGCGCCACCCATGGCATCGACGTGTCGAAAGAGGATGCGGTCGCGATTGTGAAGAAGGAGACAGGCGGCCGCGGCGCCGATGTCGTGATCGAATCCGCCGGCCACCCCGCCGCGTTTCGCCTGACCACCGAAGCGGTGCGGCCGGGCGGGCAGGTGGTCTGGCTCGGCAAGATCGACGTCGACAAGGACGCGTCGTTCCGCTGGGGTTCGCTGATGCAGGAAAAGCGCATCCGCCGGGTCAGCTACGGCAATGCACGCCCACGCCGCGATTTTCCGCTGCTGGCGCGCGCCTATCTCGAGGGCTCGTTGCTGCTCGACGATCTGATTTCGCGGCGGATCAGGCTCGACGAAATCAACGACGGCTTTGCCGCGCTGAAGCGCGGCGAGACGATTCGCAGCGTGGTGATGTTCGATTAGCGCCTTACATATCCAGCGTCTTGCGCGCAAAATCCTCGATGTAGTCGATCAGCCTGTCGGAGGCGGTGGCGGCCGCCTTGGCTTTGCGTTGCGATACCGCTTCGGCGACCGCGGCGTGCAGCTTGGCGGCCAGTGGCAGGTCGGCGACTTCCTGGTAGTGCTGGTACCAGAACCGGCGTGACAGCGCGTTCATCAGGCCCATCGATCGCCGTGCGAATTCGTTGCGGGCGGCGGAAGCGATCAGGATATTGAAGCGCTGGTCGAGCCGCATGAAGGCGATATCGTCGGATTTCGCCGCCGCCGTCAGCATGGCGCGCGCCAGTTCAGCGAATTCGGCGCGCTCTTCCGGCGTGGCGCGCTCGGCGGCGAGGCTCGCCATCAGCCGCTCCAGTTCGCGGCGCACTTCCAGCAGCCGCAATTGCAGGCGCAGATTTATCTCGGAGACCATGATGCCGCGCCGCGGCATGATCACCACGAGGCCGTCGCGCGCCAGCCGTTGCAGCGCCTCGCGGATCGGGGTGCGGCCGATCTTCAGCCGCAGCGCCAGCGCCTGCTCCGACAGCACCGTGCCGGGCGCAAGCTGCAGCGTGACGATCATCTCCTCGAGCTCGCCATAGGCGCGGTCGGTCAGCGTGCCGTGTCCGGTGTCATCCTCCGGCGCCGCCGCGCGCGCCGGACGTTTCGCCGTTGCCTTCTTCAAGGATCCTCGCCACACGTCAGAGCATTCGCGGGCGGTAGCCCAGCGAAATCCATCCCAAACGTATATGGGTCATATATCAGTGGCAAGGCAGCCGCCCGGCGGCGGCTGCCCGCGCGCGCGAACTCAGGCCGCGCGGACGTCGCCGAGGAAGCGATTGACCTGGCTCGCCAGATCCTTGGACTGCTGCGAGACCTGTTCGGCGGCGCCGAGCACCTGGGTCGCGGCGGCCCCCGCGTCGGTGGCGGCCTGCTGCACGCCCGAGATGTTGGAAGCGACGTCCTGGGTGCCGTGCGCGGCCTGCTGGATGTTGCGGGCGATCTCCTTGGTGGCCGAGCCCTGCTCCTCGATCGCGGACGCGATCGCAACCCCGATCTGGTCGATCTCGGTGATCACCTCGACCACGTTCTTGATCGCCGTCACGGTCTCGTCGCTGGCGCTCTGGATCGCCGCGACCTGTTCGGAAATCTCGGTGGTGGCCTTGGCGGTCTGGCCGGCCAGCGATTTTACTTCGGAGGCGACCACCGCAAAACCCTTGCCGGCTTCGCCGGCGCGCGCGGCCTCGATGGTGGCGTTGAGCGCCAAGAGGTTGGTCTGGGCGGCGATGCTCTGGATCAGCGTCACGACGTCGCCGATCTTCTGGGCGCCGGCGGCGAGCGACTGCGCGATATCGCCGGTGCGCCGCGCGTTCTCGACGGCACGGGTGGATATCTGGCCGGACTGCGCGACCTGGCGGCTGATCTCGGTGATCGAGGAGGTCAGTTCCTCGGTGGCGCTGGCGACCGTCTGCACATTGGCGGTGGTCTGCTGCGAGGCGCTGGCGACCGCGCCGGCCTGGCGGTCGGTCGCGGCCGCGGTCGAGGACATCGAGCGTGCGGTGGTTTCCATCGTCGCGGAAGACGACGACAGGCCGCTGATCAGTTCGCCCACCTTGGACTCGAACGATTTGGTCAGTTCGTCGAGCACGCGGGCGCGGCGCATCTTGATGTCGTTCTCGGCGGCCTGTTCGGCCGACAACCGCTCGGCCTTGATCATGTTGTCCTTGAATACCTGGACGGCGGCGGCCATGGCGCCGATCTCGTCCCTGCGTTCGCTGGCGGGAATGGCGCCGGCGGTATCGCCGGCCGCCAGCTTCGACATCGAGCCGGTGATATCGACGATCGGTTTGCAAACCCGGCGCTGCACCATCATCACGAGGCCGCAGCTCGCGGCGATCACCGCGACGAGCACCAGCAGCGCGATCATGAAGCTGAGGCGGGCGCCGGAATAGGCGGCGGCGAGGATCTCGCCGGCGTTGTCGTAGAGCGCGTCGCGCACCGTGATGATGGCGCCGAGCCCCTTCTGCGATTCGACGAAATAGGTGTCGACGTCATGCTCGTATTTGCCGGTGATCGCGCCTTCCTTCACCAGCTTCAATTCCTGACCGAAGCGGTCGACATAGGCGTCCTGCATCCTGGAAAGCGCCGCCTCGACGTTGGCGGGGGTTGCCGGATTGCCGCGCAGTTCCTGCAGCGAGGAGAGGATCTGGTCGGTCCTGCCCTGGGAGCGACTCAGCTCCAGCCGCTCGGCCTCGGTCGCAACCCGTTTGCTGCCGACCAGGTTCTTGTGCAGGCTGGCGTTGAGCCCGCCGATGTCGCGCAGCGCCCACGCGGTGTTGGCATAGGTCGATTGCCGGTAGGCGTCGCCGTTGAGGATGGCCATCTTGCGAACCTGGTCGTCAAGCAGCGTGGTGATGGCATGGTTGAAGACGGCATTGTCGGCCACGATCTTCTTGGCGGCGTCGCGGCGGGCGTCCGCCGGGCCGGCGATGGCCTTGTCGATCGCGGCGCGCAGAGCGTCGAACTGGCTTTTCAGCGCGTCGATCTTGGCCACGATGTCGCGGCCGTCGTCGAGCGCGTCGGCAATGGTGGCCCGGACCTGCTCCATCTTGGCCACCGCGCCGTCGGTGTGCTTGCGATAGGTGCCGAGTTCGGCGAGCAGTCTGTCCTCGACCACCGGCGGTCCGTACATGATGTTGGTGGCAAAACCCCGTTCCGGATTCATGTAGCGCGGGATGTCGCCGACCGCGCGGACGATTTCCAGCCGCTTTTCGGCGTCCGAAATCTTGCTCATGGTCTCGTGCTTGGTCGAGGCGACATAAGCCGCAAGGCCCCCGCCGACGGCCGACAGCGAGAGGATCACGGTGGTGAGGAGGGTACCGATTTTCATGGGGATGCCAGCCGGATAGAGGGGGACAAGGACCGGAAGCGGACGATTCCGGGACAGCGATGGACGGCAACTTAAGCGAGCTATCCTAACCCACGCTTAACATTTGAACCGGTTGGTGAATTAGCCTTTCCGTCGATGGGACCTGTGACGCCGCGCCGAGAACCGGGCTGCCTTGCTGCCGCGCCGCAGAATGTCATACGCTCGGCGCCAATCTGGCCGTCCGCAGCTCACGGCGGAATCAAAACGAGAACAAGCGTGGCCTGGCGGGGACAGACCGGGCCGGCGCATAGGGAGGAACCTGCGATGACCACCCGTCGAGATTTCCTGAAAACAGGCACTGCCGCTGCCGCCGGCGTCGTTTTTTGCAGTTGCGGCCTGCTGCAAGGCGCCCACGCCCAGCAGCCGGCGCGTCAAAAGCTTCCGGTGATGGTCGCGGGCAAGCGGGTCAAGACCATCGACGTGCACGCGCATTGCCTGTTTCACGAAGCGCTGGATCTGCTCAGGGCCGGCAGACCGCCCGCCGAAACCGCGCCGCGGCCGGTGCTTGGCGCCGGGGAGGCGTTCCTCGAAATCAATACCCGGCTTGCCGCGATGGACGCGCAGGCGGTCGACATGGAGATCCTGTCGATCAATCCGATCTGGTACCACCGTGAGCGCGACCTCGCCGCTCAGGTCGTCAAGCTGCAGAACGAGAAGCTTGCCGAACTCTGTGCCCTGAAGCCGGACCGGTTCGCGGCCTTCGCCTCGCTGACCCTGCAGGCGCCCGATCTGGCGGTGCAGGAGCTGGAAACCGCGGTCAGGAAGCAGGGCCTGAAGGGCGCGGCGATCGGCGGTTCGGTGGATGGCGTTGCGTTCTCGGACCCGAAATTCAACCCGGTGTGGGCCAAGGCGGAAGAACTCGGCGTGCCCCTGTTCATCCACCCCTACGGCATCCCCGAACTCGACAAGCGGGCGGCCGGCAATGGCTGGCTGACCAACGCGGCGGTGTTCCCGATGGAAACCACGCTGGCGCTCTCGCACATGATTTTCGAGGGCACGTTCGATCGCTTTCCCAAGCTGAAGGTGATCGCGGCCCATGGCGGCGGCTTCCTGCCGTCCTATGCCGACCGCTCCGACCATGCCTGCCTGGTCAGCCCGGCCAATTGCGACCCGAACATCAAGCTGCAGAAGAAGCCGACCGAATATCTCCGGCAGATCTATTTCGACTCGCTGGTGTTCACGCCGGAAGCCATCCGGCATCTCGCGGCCCAGGTCGGCGCCGGGCAGATCGTGCTCGGCAGCGACTATCCCTATCGCTGGCAGCTCGAGCCGGTGGACCACATCTTCGCCTGCGACTCGCTGAACGACGACGAGAAGGCCGGCATTTTGGGCCATACCGCCGCGAAGCTGATGAATTTTGAAGCCTGATCGGCCGAGCAAAGGAAGCGACGGACACATGGTTGCGCGGAGTGACAAGAAGGCGGCTTCGACGCGCAGCCGTGCCAGAACGGAGAATCTGGCAAAAGAGCTGGAGGGGCTTACGCTCGACTTCGAGCGTTATCTGCCTACCGTGATGTCGAGCCTGGTGGCGAAACTCCGGGCCAACGCTGCGGTGTTTTTTACGGGGAGTTACGGCGTCTCGCTGGCGGAGTGGCGCATCCTGTCGTTTCTCGCCGAATATGGCCCCGCCAGTGCCTACGACATCTGGACCCGGTCCAACCTCGACAAGGCCGTGGTCAGTCGCGAGACCGGAACCTTGTCCAGAAAAGGTCTGGTCGAGATCGAGGCCGTGAAGGGCAGCGCCCGCAAGCGCTCCGAGATAAGGCTGTCAAAGGCCGGCAGCGAACTCCTGAAACGCAGCTTCAGCGAGATCCTGAGGCGGCATGACAATTTGACCGCCGGCCTCGAGCCGGCCGCGATCGAGACCTTTTTGCGCGTTACCCGGCATATCGAAAGCCGGATTCCCCATATGAGCGATCCGTCGTCGCGGCCGCTTTCAAGACACGCGCCGGTCAAGCGCATCGGCAAAAACGGCAAGGCCAAAACCGGCAAGGCCTGGGCGTGAAAATTCGAAATCTGAACTTGCCGATATCGAACTGCGTCTTCGCCCGCCAGCGCGGTGCATCGCCTGGAGAATTTCGCCCGAGGTCGCGGCTGCGTGCTCGCTTTAACTGGCTTGCGCATGCTCGCAAGACATTGCGCTGAGTAGCTGCAATCGCTACGGAAAGTGCCAGCTAAAGTATTTTGTGATGTTGTTCGCGTGAAATGGTCGCGCAATGCAACCCGCCGCTGGTGATGGACACTACAGCAGGCGGGTTACCGAAACGGAAATGCCGGTCGAGTGGGCCCAACCTCGAAACCGCCCAAGCGGTTTCGAGGGTCATCATCCGTCTCACGCCTTCATCGCCGCCATCACGTCTTCGTCCTCGTGAAACAGCTTTTCCCTATCCAGCACCACCTGGTGGGCGCGGATGCGATAGAGCCGGTTTTCCCGGGTCGGCAGCGGACGCTCGCCGGTGTCCTGGAACTTCTTGGCTTCCGCCATCAGCCGCCGGCGCATCTTGACGATGGCGATGTCGCTGGTGCCCAGATGCTCCAGGCTGCGGTCGACGATCGGGCCGGGCGACTCCGTCACCATGGCGTCCTGGGCGCGGATGCCGTCGATGCCCGAGAACGAGACCGTCTTCTGCTTCTGGCGGTCGATGTTGTAGTCGTTGGCCTTGTTCTCCAGCGGGATGGTGGTGCCCGGAATGGTGCGGCGGTGGGTGTTTTCGCCGTTCTTCCAGGCCCGCAATTCCTCGGCGCCGAGCGGCTTGTCGCGGCGGAAGTTGACCGCGATCACCCAGCAATGGGTGTCGTCCTTGGGCACCCACATCCGCGTCATCAGCGCCGAGCCCGGCGCCGGCGTGATCATGGTGTAGAACGGCAGCAGGAACTGGTTCATGCGCCAGTAGGACTTGTTGTCGTCGACATTGCGCTGCGATGCGGCAATAAAGCCGTAGTCGGTGTCCCTGACATGCCAGCGCGGCGAACGGTCTTCCTGAAAGTAGCTTCCGGTCAGCGCCTGGTTGTTGTTGTCGATCTTGTCGATCCTGCGATGCAGGAAGCTGACATGGGAACTGTCGAGCTCGCCCTCCATGGCCTGGATCGAGTTGCATTCCTGTTCCCAGCGCGAGGCGTAGAGGTGGCCCTCTGGCAGATCGAGCCATTCGAAATCCGGCATCGCCGCGAGGCTGGCCTGGTCGCCCATGTAGACCCAAAGCAGGCCGCCGGCCTCGCGCGCGGCGTAGGCGCGCGCCTTGACCTTGCGGCGGTAGTCGCTTTCCGGCGGCTCGCTCGGCATCTCGACGCAATTGCCTTCAATGTTGAACTTCCAGCCGTGATAGACACAGCGGATGCCGCATTCCTCGTTGCGCCCGAAGAACAGGCTGGCGCGGCGATGCGGGCAATATTCGTCCATCACGCCGAGCTTGCCATCGGTGTCGCGGAACACGATCAAATCCTCGCCGAGCAGCCGCAACCGGACTGGCGCCTCGTCTTTCGGCGGCACTTCGGCGGCCACCATCGCCGGAATCCAGAACGAGCGCAGGTACTCGCCCATGAACGTCTTGCGATCGGTGCGGCAGAGCTTTTCGTTGTCTTCGACGGACATCATGGCGCAGTCTCCCAAAATTGTTCCGGCGGGGTTTTTGGACATTCTACCGCGACCGGCTGCTTTCGTCAGTGGCGGATACCCCGGTCCTTGTCGGGCCGAGCATATGGTTGTCGTGACACCCGTATCAAGCGGAAACGCCTGTGTGCAGCGCAGCAAGCGGCAAAAAGTTGCAATCTGCAAGTATCCGTTTGATGTCCGGGCGGCCCTGCGCGCAATTCACTGCACGGAGAATGTTTTTCTCGCAGCGATCAGATGAAATTCATGCCGCCATTGAGCATGATGGTCTGTCCGGTCATATAGTCGTTGCCGAGCACCATGATGACGGCGTGCGCGACTTCGTCGGGCTGGCCCATGCGGCCGAGCGGAATGTTGCGCGCCAGATCGGTGCGGCCGCCCATCATGTCGGTCTCGATCAGCGAGGGCGCCACCGAATTGACGGTGATGCCTTCCTTGACCAGCCGCGCCGCATAGCCGCGGGTCAAGCCCTCCATGCCGGCCTTCGAGGCGTTGTAATGCGGGCCGATCGCGCCGGCGCCGCGCGCCGCGCCCGAGGTGATGTTGACGATGCGGCCCCATTTGCGCGAACGCATCGATGGCAGCACCGCCTGAGTGCAGAGGAAGGCCGATTTCAGATTGACCGCGATGGTCTGGTCGAATTCGGCCTCGGTGAGATCGTCGACGCGGCGCACGATCGCGACGCCTGCGTTGTTGATCAGTATGTCGATCTGACCGAGTGTTTTCACGACGTTCTCGACCATCGCCGTAACCGCCGTGGCTTGCGAGACGTCAGCGGCCACCGTCATCGCGCGGCCGCCGATGGCCTTGATTTTGGCGGCAACCGCGTCGGCGCCGTCCGCCCGCGCGCGATAATTTGCCGCGACCGCGCAGCCCGCTTCGGCCAGCGCGAACGCAACCGCCGCGCCAATGCCGCGGGATGCACCCGTCACCAGCGCGACGCGGCCGTTGAGATTTTGTTTCGTCATCGGTTCAACCTTCCTGGTGCGGAGCGGCCCGACCATATCATCATATGCGGCCCGTTCCTGGTAACCGTGTCATGCTGCGCGATTGAACTATTGCCCATATTTTGAGTATATGTTCCCCGGGAAATCGGAGGCAGGTGCTCGCGCGCGAAGCGCGGCGCGCCGGCCTTCGCAAACCGGATGCAGCGAATGGCCGCGCCTGACAACGACAAATCGCGTCTCGACGAGGCTGCGCGCGCCGGCTGGCTCTATTTCATCGCCGGGCATACCCAGGACGAAATCGCAAAGATGTTGCAGGTGTCGCGCGCCTCGGCGCAGCGACTGGTGTCGCTGTGTCTCGCCGAGCGGCTCATCACCTTCCGGCTTGAGCATCCGATCGCGGCCTGCATGGAGCTCGCAGCGAAACTCAAGCAGGCGTTCAAGCTGGTCTATTGCGATGTGGTGCCGACCGATCCCGCCGCGCCGCAATCGGCGGCCGGCATCGCCGAGCGGGCGGCGAACCTGCTGGAGCAGATGCTGCGCGGCGACAAGCCGGTGGTGGTGGCGCTGGGCACGGGCAGGGCGGTGCGCGCCGCGGTCGAACGGGTGTCGCCGATCGAGCGGCCCAATCACCAGATCGTTTCGCTGGTCGGCAATATCTCGGCCGACGGCTCGGCCAGTTTCTTCGACACCGTCGGCCGGCTCGCCGACGTCACGCAGTCGCGGCACTACCCGATGCCGCTGCCGTTTCTGATGTCGTCCGAAAAGGAGCGCGACCAGATGCTGCGGCTGGAGCCTATTTCAAAGGTACGGGCGCTGGCGGCGAAGGCGGATCTGCGCCTGGTCGGGATCGGCCAGATGGACCAGAGCGCGCAGATGCTGGTCGACGGTTTTGTCACGAGGCAGGAACTTTTTGATTTGATGCGCCGGGGCGCGGCCGGCGAACTGACCGGATGGGCGTTCGATTCCGACGGCCGCATCATCGACGGCGGCACCAACGGCCGCCTGACCAGCATTCCGCCACGCGTTCCCGCCGCCGCGCTGACGATTGCGGCCGCCGTCGGCAAAGGCAAAGTGCCGGCGATCCGGGCCGCGTTAAAGGGCCGGCTGATCAACGGCTTGATCACCGATGAAGCCACCGCCGGCGCGATCTTGCGAAGGTAGATCGGGGCAGTCGTTGCGTGGCCCATGGTTCGAGACGGCGCTATCGCACCTCCACCATGAGGTTTCATCTGCGGAGAGCCGATCAACCTCGCAAACAGACCTCATTCCGAGGAGGCGCGATAGCGCCGTCTCGAAGGAAGGGCCAAGCACACGCGAGGCCCCACACCCCAGGCGTGCGCCGCAAAGCTGAACGCGAATTTGGGTGCGGGACGCCGCTCTCGCGCTTGACAAGATTTTAAGCCGGTGTGAACATACACCCAACGCATGGGCATATGCTCAATGCGAAAAAATAGTGGGAGGATACCGTGAAGCTATTCTCTGGCGCCCTGTTGGGCGCGCTTTCCCTGTTGGCCGCCTCGTCCGCGCCCTCGCTCGCCCAGACCACCCTGACGATCGCCACCGTGAACAACGGCGACATGATCAGGATGCAGGGCCTGACCAGCGATTTCACCGCGAAGAATCCCGACATTTCAGTCAAATGGGTGACGCTGGAAGAAAACGTGCTGCGCCAGCGCGTCACCACCGACATCGCCACCAAGGGCGGCCAGTTCGACGTGCTGACCATCGGCACCTATGAAGTGCCGATCTGGGCCAAGAAGAACTGGCTGGTGCCGCTCGACAATCTCGGCGCCAACTACGACATCAACGATCTGCTGCCGAAGATCCGCGATGCGGTGTCGGTGTCGGGAAAACTCTACGCCGCGCCGTTCTATGGCGAGAGCTCGATGGTGATGTACCGCACCGATCTGTTCGAGAAGGCCGGCCTGAAGATGCCGGAAAAGCCGACCTGGGATTTCGTCATCGATGCCGCAAAGAAGCTGACCGACAAGGCCGGCGGCGTCTATGGCATCTGCCTGCGCGGCAAGGCCGGCTGGGGCGAGAACATGGCGTTCCTGACCGCGATGTCGAATTCGATGGGCGCGCGCTGGTTCGACGAGCAGTGGCATCCGCAATTCGACCAGCCGGAATGGAAGAAGACGCTTTCCACCTATGTCGACCTGATGAAGGAAGCCGGACCTCCCGGCGCCAGCTCCAACGGCTTCAATGAAAACCTCGCGCTGTTCAATGCCGGCAAATGCGCGATGTGGATCGACGCCACGGTCGCCGCGTCCTTTGTCACCAACCCGAGTCAATCCAGGGTCGCCGACAAGGTCGGCTTTGCCCTGGCGCCGAATGCCGGGCTCGGCAAGAACGCCAACTGGCTGTGGGCGTGGAATCTGGCGATCCCCGCCGGCTCCAAGAAGGTCGAGGCGGCGGAGAAGTTCATCGCCTGGGCGACCAACAAGGACTACACCAAGCTGGTCGCCTCCAAGGATGGCTGGTCGAACGTGCCGCCGGGCACGCGCGCCTCGCTCTACGAGAATCCTGAATACCTGAAGGTCGCGCCGTTCGCCAAGCCGACGCTCGCTTCGATCGACGCGGCCGATCCGAACAAGCCGACCGTCAAGCCGGTGCCCTATGTCGGCGTGCAATATGCCGCGATCCCTGAATTCCAGGGCATCGGCACCACCGTCGGGCAGGATTTCTCGGCGGCGCTGTCGGGCAACATGACCGTCGATGCGGCGCTGGCGGCCGCGCAATCCTCGACCGAGCGCGAAATGAGACGCGCCGGCTACATCAAGTAGCGCCTCTCGCGCTGCTCGCGGCCTCGTCCCCCCGGCCGCAAACTGGCGACCATCCCGTTATCCGACTGGATGGTCGCTTTATCCGGATCATGGAGGTGGCGATGGCGACAAGGCAGACCCAGATCCTCGCGCGAACGCTGCTGTCGCCGGCCGTGGTGCTGCTGTTCATCTGGATGATCGTGCCCTTGGCGCTGACGATCTATTTTTCCACCCTGCATTACAGCCTGCTCGATCCCGGTTCGGAAAGCTTTGTCGGTCTCGACAATTTCCGTTACTTCCTGACCGATCCGGCCTTCATCGCCTCGCTGCAGAACACGCTGGTGCTGGTCGGCTCGGTGCTCGCCATCACCATCCTGCTCGGCATTCCCCTCGCGATGCTGCTCGACCAGCCCGTGATCGGCCAGGGCATCGTCCGGCTGATGGTGATCGCGCCGTTCTTCGTGATGCCGACCGTGAGCGCGCTGGTCTGGAAGAACCTCTTGATGCACCCGGTGTCCGGCCTGTTCGCCTGGCTGGCAAAACTGGCAGGCCTCCAGCCGATCGACTGGTTCAACGACGCGCCGCTGTTCTCGGTGATTCTGATCGTGTCCTGGCAATGGCTGCCATTCGCGACCCTGATCCTGCTCACCGCGCTGCAGTCGCTCGATGAAGAGCAGAAGGAAGCCGCCGAAATGGACGGCGCGCGGGCGCTCTCGACCTTCATCTACATCACGCTGCCGCATCTGGCGCGGCCGATCACCGTGGTGATCCTGATCGAAACCATCTTCCTGCTCACCGTGTTCGCCGAAATCTTCGTTACCACCGGCGGGGGACCGGGCCTGCAGACCACCAACATCGCGTTCCTGATCTACTCGCAGGCGCTGATCCAGTTCGACGTCGGCAGCGCGTCGGCCGGCGGACTGGTCGCGGTCGTGATCGCCAACGTCGTGGCCTTCTTCCTGGTCAGGATCGTCGGCAAGAACCTGGAGGCCTGACGCATGGCACGGATGGTGACCACAAGACGGGTCTGGATATCGACCATCGCGGCCTGGCTGTTCGGCTTCCTGATCTTCTTCCCAATCCTCTGGATGATCTTGACCAGCTTTAAAACCGAGCTCGACGCCTTCGCGACCCCGCCGTTCTTCCTGTTCTTCCACTGGACCACCGAGAACTACGCCACGGTGCAGGAGCGCAGTGACTATTTCCACCACGCGCTGAACTCCATCATCATCGCCGGCGGCTCGGTCCTGATCGCGATGCTGATCGCAGTGCCGGCCGCATGGTCGATGGCGTTCTCGCCGACAAAACGCACCAAGGACATCCTGCTCTGGATGCTGTCGACCAAGATGATGCCGCCGGTCGGCGTGCTGGTCCCGATCTATCTGATCTGCCGCAATTTTGGCCTGCTGGATTCCCGCACCGGCCTTATCATCATCCTCTGCCTCGGGAACCTGCCGATCGTGATCTGGATGCTGTTCACCTATTTCAAGGAAATCCCCAAGGACATTCTGGAAGCCGCGCGGATGGACGGCGCCACCATCGGCCGCGAACTGATCTATGTGCTGACGCCGATGGCGATCCCGGGCCTTGCCTCCACGCTGCTGCTGAATTTCATCCTGGCGTGGAACGAGGCGTTCTGGACGCTTAATCTGTCGACGTCGGAGGCCGCACCGCTCACCGTGTTCATCGCGTCCTATTCAAGCCCGGAGGGGTTGTTCTGGGCGAAGTTGTCGGCGGCGTCCACGCTTGCGATCGCGCCGATCCTTATCCTCGGATGGTTCAGCCAGCGGCAACTGGTCCGCGGCCTGACCTTCGGCGCCGTCAAGTAGGGGAGGCGACACAAGATGGGCCAGATCACGCTGCAGGGGGTCCGCAAATCGTTCGGACCGGTCAACATCATCAAGGGCGCCGATCTCGAGATCGAGGACGGTTCCTTCGTGGTTTTCGTCGGTCCGTCCGGCTGCGGCAAGACCACGCTGCTGCGGCTGATCGCGGGACTGGAGGACGTCACCGGCGGCAGCATCCTGATCGACGGCAAGAACGTCGTCGACGTGCCGCCCGCCAAGCGCGGCCTGTCGATGGTGTTCCAGTCCTACGCGCTCTATCCGCATATGAGCGTGCGCGGCAACATCGCCTTCGGTCTCAAGATGGCCGGCCTGCCGCGCGAGGAAATCGACCGCAAGGTCGACGCCGCGGCGGCGACGCTGAATCTTACGCCCTATCTCGAGCGCAAGCCGCGCGAATTGTCGGGCGGGCAGCGCCAACGCGTCGCGATCGGCCGCGCCATCGTCCGCGAGCCGAAGGCCTTCTTGTTCGACGAGCCATTGTCCAATCTCGACGCGGCGCTTCGGGTCCAGATGCGGCTGGAAGTCACAAGGCTTCAGAAGCAACTCGCGACCACCGCGATCTACGTGACGCATGACCAGGTCGAGGCCATGACCATGGCCGACAAGATCGTGGTGCTCAATGCCGGCGCGATCGAGCAATACGGCTCGCCGCTGGAACTATACGAGCGGCCGGCCAATCTGTTCGTTGCGGGCTTTATCGGCTCGCCCAAGATGAATTTTGTCTCCGGCGAGCCCGCGAAAAAGCTCGGCGCCGCGACCATCGGCGTCCGGCCGGAACATCTGAAGATCGACCGCGACGGGCAGGGCTGGCCGGGAACGGTAGGGGTTGCCGAGCACCTCGGCAGCGATACGTTCCTTTACGTCGATGCCGGACCGCTCGGTACGCTGACGGTGCGCGGCATCGGCGAACTCGATCTGGCGCCGGGCGATAAGGTGTCGATGACGCCGGATCCGGCGCGGGTGCATCGCTTTGCCGAGGACGGCAAATCGATCCGGGCGTGATCCCACCAGGAAGAAGAAAAAAATGTATCTGGAAAAGTTTAGACTTGCCGGCAAGACCGCCGTCGTGACCGGCGGCGGACAGGGCATTGGGCTGGCCAGCGTCGAGGCGCTGGCGGAAGCCGGCGCCAAGGTCGTGATCGCGGATCGCGATGCCGCCGTCGCTGCACAAGGACAGGCCAGCCTGAAGGCAAAAGGTTATGATGTCGAAATCGCGGACATGGACGTCACCAAGTCAGCGCAAGTCGCCTTGGTCGCGGCCCAGCTGGTCAGGCGCCATGGCAAGGTCGACATCCTCGTCAACAATGCCGGCATCGCCCGCAGCGAGACGCCGGCCGAGACGGTGACCGACGAGCATTGGCTCAACGTGCTCGACGTCAACCTCAACGGCACCTTCTGGTGCTGCCGCGAATTCGGCAAGCACATGCTGGCGGCGAAATCGGGAACCATCGTCAATATCGGTTCGATGTCCGGCTTCATCGTCAACAAGCCCCAGGAGCAGGCCTATTACAACGCCTCGAAGGCGGCGGTGCATCATCTGACCAAGTCGCTCGCGGCGGAGTGGGGCGCGCGCGGCGTGCGGGTCAATGCGGTGGCGCCGACCTATATCGAGACCCCGCTAAACGCCTTCGTGAAGAACAACCCGCCGATGTACAACGCCTGGATCGGCGGCACGCCGATGGCCCGGTTGGGGCAGGTGGACGAGATCGCCTCCGTGGTGCTGTTCCTCGCCTCCGAGGCCGCCAGCCTGATGACAGGCAGTATCGTTCTGGTCGATGGCGGCTATACTTGCTGGTAGACTTGCTCATATTGTGAGTGGGGTACCAATGCGGCAGGCCTTCATCGGCATTGATGTCGGAACCGGCAGCGCGCGCGCGGGCGTGTTCGACGAGCGTGGAACCTTGCTGGCGACCGCCCGGCATCCGATCGCGGTCTGGCGCGAAACCGGCGATATCGTCGAGCAGTCTTCTTCCGACATCTGGTCGGCCTGCGCCGCCTCGGTTCGCGCCGCGATGGCCGAGGCCGCGCTATCGCCCGAGGCGGTCAAGGGTATCGGCTTCGACGCCACCTGCTCGCTGGTCCTGCTCGACCAACATGCAAAACCGCTGACGGTGAGCCCGTCGGGCGACAACAACCGCAATGTCATCGTCTGGATGGATCATCGCGCCATATCGGAGGCGCGGCAGATCAATGAGACGCAGGACGACGTGCTGCGCTATGTAGGCGGCTCGATCTCGCCGGAAATGGAGCTGCCCAAAATCCTGTGGCTGAAGCGGCACTTGCCGGCAAGCTACGCCGCCGCGCGCCACTTCTTCGACCTCGCCGATTTCCTGTCGTTTCGCGCTACCGGTTCCCTGGCGCGTTCGGTCTGCACCGTGACCTGCAAGTGGAATTACCTCGCCCACGAGCAGCGCTGGAGCGGCAGCTATTTTGAACGGATCGGGCTCGGCGATCTCGCCGTCGATCAATATGCAAGGATAGGCACCGAGATCGTGGTGCCCGGCACGCGGCTTGGCCGTGGCCTGACTGCGGACGCGGCCTCCGAACTCGGGCTGGTCGAGGGTACGCCGGTCGCGGCGTCCCTGATCGATGCCCATGCCGGCGGCATCGGCACCATCGGCGGCCGAACGACGAACGGCGAGGCGGTCGACGTTTGCGAACGGCTGGCCTACATCATGGGGACGTCGGCCTGCATCATGGCGACCACGGTCGAGCCGTGCTTCGTGCCGGGGGTATGGGGGCCTTATCGCTCGGGCATGGTTCCGGACCTCTGGCTCAACGAAGGCGGGCAGTCGGCCGCGGGCGCGGCGATCGATCATCTGATCCGCTCGCACCCGGCGCACGCCGAGGCCGAAGCCGCCGCGCGCAGTGCCGGCGTCGATGTCCTGCAGTTTCTCGAAAAGCGCATCGTGTCGCGCAACGGCGGCATCACCGAAGCCGCGCGGCTTGCGCGCGACATCCATGTGTTGCCGGAGTTTTTGGGCAACCGCTCGCCCTATGCCGATCCGGATTCCCGCGCCGTCATCATGGGCCTCGATCTCGACGCCGACATCGAGGCGATGGAGTGGCTGTTCGTCGCGGGACTGTGTGGTCTCGCCTACGGCCTTGCCGACGTGGTCGATGCCTTCAGGGCGCACAACGTCGACAGCCGCATGATGGTGATGAGCGGCGGCGGCGCGCGAAGCCCGCTGGTTCGGCAGATCATGGCGGATACCACCGGGCTTGCAGTCGCGCTACCGCGCACGCAGGAGCCGGTGCTGCTTGGCGCGGCGATGCTGGGTGCGGTCGCCGGCGGCGCGTTCGCCTCGCTCCGCGACGCCATGGCCTCGATGTCCGCGATTGGCGGTTTGAGCGCACCGGCCGCGCCGGGTATCGCGGCGTTTCATCGCGCCAAGCGAAGGGTTCACGAACTGATGCGCAAGACGGAGCAAGAGGGCCGCGTGACCATGCGAGGAATCCAGAACTGATGCTGTTGAGTTGCGGCGATGCCCTGATCGACTTCCTGCCTGTCAAATCCGGTGACGGGCGCGATGCCATCGTGCCGGTCGCCGGCGGTTCGTGCCTCAACATCGCCGTCGGCATGGCGCGGCTCGGTGCGGCGGCGTATTTTGTCGGCGGCATTGCCAGCGACCTGTTCGGGCAGATCATCGTCGATCACGCACAGGCCTCCGGCGTTGGGCTTGCCTACGCCACGCGCAGCGATCACCAGTGCACACTTGCCTTTGTGCGAACGGTCGCCGCCGAGCCGCAATATGCGTTCTATGACGAAGGCAGCGCGGCGCAAAACTGGGTCTACCACGGCGGTTCGATTCCGTTCATGGATGTGTATGCGATCCATGTCGGCTCGACGACGCTGGTCGGCGACGCCGGCGCCGCGCAGGCAATGGCTGTCGTCAGGGAAGCCAAGGGAACGGCCACGATTTCGTTCGATCCGAATTGCCGGCCCAATCTCGTCAAGGACAGACCGGGATACGTCGCGCGGATGGCCGAATTCGCTGCCATGGCCGACATCGTCAGGATGTCCGACGTCGATTTCGAATATCTCTATGACAACGGCGATTATGCCGGGCGCGCGGCGGCGTTGCTCGAAGAGGGCGCGAGCCTCGTGGTCATTACGCAGGGCATCAAGGGCGTGCAGGCATGGCACGGTCAAGCGGGCACGCTGCACGTCGAGGCGCCGAAGGTGGAGGTCGTCGACACCGTCGGTGCCGGCGACAGCTTTCAGGCGGCGCTGTTATTCGCGTTGTACACATTGGGGCGGATCGATACCGGGACGTTAAAAAAGATCGAGGCCGGCGAATTGCGCCGGGCGCTCTCGTTCGCGACCGCCTGCGCCGCGATCACCTGCGGGCGGGTCGGCGCCGATCCGCCATGGCGCGCCGATCTGAGGCCCGGGATGCTGGGATCCTTGCGCGGCGCGTGACGATGCGGGATGATGCGGCGTGACAAAACTGTTCATGTTCTATGTCGGCGGCAATTTCCGCAACTCGAACGTCGAGCTGCATGACGTACGCTTTTCGATCGGGGAGACGGCGGAAGATTGCCACGAGGATCTGCGCCGGCAATGGTGGGGCGATCCGGAAAGCCTGCATCTGGATTGCTGGGGCGCGGTGGAACAGGCCGACGGATTCGATATTGCATTGACAAAAGACACCTCACGCGACGCGGCCAACAAATTATTCTTTGTCAATCTCGGCGGCTATGATCCGGCCGAATTCACCGAACTGCACAAGAATGTCCTGTTGGTGGCGCCTGACGCCAACGCCGCCAAAGCGAAGGCAAAGGCCGGGGTCAAGCATTGGACGACGCCGCACAAGGACAAACTGTTCGAGGTCGAGCAAGCCGTCGATCTCACGACGCAAATGCAGCAACACGGCTATTCGCTGCAGCTGACAAAAGCCGCGAGCGAAAAGCCGTTTGCGTTTGTATGCAAATATCTGCCGATCGCCTGAGCGCCGACCGATGGTCTTCGAGTTGCTAGAGCGTTTTCGAGCGAAGTGGACACCGGTTCGCGTGAAGAAAACGCGTCAAAACAAGAATCTAGAGCTCCGTTCCGATTCCACCGGAACGGGAAAGGCTCTAGAACCAGCTCGAATGGACAAGGAGGTGGGAGCCGAGGCGGGCGGCCGCGATGCAGAACATGGTGGTGACGAAGTATCTGGGCATGGCTGGTCTCCTTTCGCGATCTCTCCAGGTTGGATCGGTTCCGGAGTATGTGCGCGGCGTCACGCAGCTTGTTGGGGGGACGACAACAATTACGCTTCCGGCGCTACTGCGTCACCCAGCGCGACTGGTTCTGCTCCTTGCGGGCGGCGAGGCCGAGCAGGAGATCGCGGCCTTCGTGCTTGAGCAGGTGATCCTTGGCTTCCAGTCCGCCGGCAAAACCGGTCAGCCGGCCGTTGCTGCCGAGCACGCGATGGCACGGCGTGATGATCGAGATCGGGTTGCGGCCGTTGGCGGCGCCAACCGCGCGCGACGCTTCGGGCCGGCCGATCTGGCGGGCGATCTCGCCATAGGAGCGGGTCTCGCCGAACGGGATCGTCAGGAGCGCGGCCCACACGCTCTTCTGGAAATCGGTGCCCTTGAAATCGAGCGGCACTGTGAACTTCTTCAGCTTGCCCTCGAAATAGGCCTTCAACTGCGTCTCGGTCTGCTTCAGGAATTTATTGTTGGGATCGTGCTTCAGCGCACCTAGCCGCACCCGCCGCGGATCGTCGTTCTCCCACAGCACCGCGGCCAGCCCCTTGTCGCTGGCGACCAGCTTGAGCTTGCCGTAGGGCGACGCGATCAATTTGTAGACGTAACTGCCCGTGGTCATGACGAGCCTCCTGATGTCGGTTGTCCGTTGCGGCCTAATCTGGGAGATCGACGCGCGGTTCGCCACCCGAAACCTGACAAGCGCGAACCGCGCCGGCAGGCCATCCACAGGCCTGCTGTATCACTTCGCGGAATCGGGCGTGATCTCCACCGTCGCGGTCCGGCCGGCGACCAGATCGACGCCTTTCGGCGGTGGATCGAGCGCGATCCGTATTGGAATGCGCTGCGCCAGCCGCACCCAGGAGAAGGTCGGGTTCACATTGGCGAGCAAATTGCTGCCGGAACTTCGTTCACGATCGTCGATGCCGCCGGCGATGCTTTCGACGTGTCCGGTCAGCAGCAATCGTTCCCCGATCAGACGCACGGTCGCGGCGTCGCCGACCTTGATCCGCGGCAGCTTGGTTTCCTCGAAATAGCCCTCGACACGAATGGTATCCTCGTCGAGCAGCGCGATGACGCCGTGGCCGACCGACACGTAGGCGCCCGGTTGCAGGTCCATGTTGGTGATCAGGCCGTTGACGGAAGCGCGGACCTCGGAGCGCACCCGGTTGAGTTTGGCGAGGTCGCGGTCGGCCACGGCCTGGTCGTAGGCTGCCCTGGCTTCCTCCGCCGTGGCCTTCGCCAGTTCGCGGCGCTGGTCCGACACCGCGACGTCGGTCAGCTTGTCGTAGCGCCGGTAGTCGAGCTCCGCCTGCACTTGCGAGGCCTGCTTGCCGGCGACGATGGCCTCGGCCTGCCGCAACGCGAGGTCGAACCGGTCGGGGTCGATCCGGAACAGCACGTCGCCTTTGCGCACGCGCTGGTTGTCATGCACCAGCACCTCGGTGACCAGCCCGGAAACGTCGGGCGCGACCGCAACGATGTCGGCGCGGACCTTGCCGTCGCGGGTCCAGGGCGCGTTGATGTAATAGTCCCAGAGCGCGTAGCCGACCGCCAGTGCGATCGCGACGGTGACCAGCGTTACCAGCGGACGCAGGACGATGTTCATGTTGTCAACCATTTGCTGAGGAAAACCACCGCGCCGAGAATGATCACATACAGCGCGATATCGAACAAAGGACGATGCCAGATCAAGGTATAGGCGTTGCCGTGCACCAGCGCGCGGCGCAACACCAGCAGGATACCGAACGCAACCAGCATCCACAGGAACAGCGACGGCACGAACACGCCATAGAGGTTCAGTTCGGCGATCATGCCGCGATCCCAGTGCGTGAAGGCTCGGTTCCGCCGGTGCCGGCAAAGGGCGGCGCATCCGGAAACAGGCTTCGCCTGAGGTCGGTGAGCGCGAGCGTCATTCTGCGACACGGCGCGGTTGCGCGAAACACGAACAGGTCGAGGCAGACGTCGATCTCGTTCAGCAGTTCGCCCCCGGGATGCAGCGCGTCGCTGCGGAAATGCCGGCCCAGCATCACAAACAGCCTGTCGATCCCGGCGACGTATTCCGCTGGCAGCGATGCACAGGCGCGCCGGAGTTCGACGATGTCGATCCCGACGCGAACCTCGGACAATAGCTCGCTGGTCCATTCGGAATCTTCCGGCGGCAGCGCCGCCAGCCGGGAGGCCAGCAGGCCGACCCGATCGAGCATCAACGCCGCCAGTTCCAGCGCGTCGGCGTCGCCATGACCCTCGGCCGCGGCGACCATACTGTCGCGGTTGGTGCGCCGCAGGCGGCGCGCGGTCCACGCCGCGCCGACCGACCGAAACAGCTGCGTAGTCAAAGCCGCCGTGCTCATGCCGATCACGACGGCTATCGCGCCATTGGCGAATGCCGCGAAATCGCCGGAATAATTTTTCTGCAACGCGAGCTGGGTGAAGCCGATGACGGGGATTCCCAATCCGAAGATGCCGGTCCTGGGCCTCGTCATCAACAAGCCACAGAGTACCATGAACGGCGTGAATGCGATCGCGATCATCTCGAAGCTCGTCGCCAGTGGCAGAATCGCGAACAGATAGACCGCAGCGACGACCGTGCTGATCACCGATGCCTTGACGAAATCCATGATCTGAAGCACCGGGTCGTCCTGCGCGGCGAAAAGGCTGCAGCCGACCGCGGCCAGCATCGGCGCCGCAAAGCCGTCCGGCCAGCTCGAGGCGATCCAGAAGGCGCTGCTGGCCAGCACCGCTATCACCGCGGCCATCGCCGACAGCAGCGCCAGCAACTGGTCATGATGCCGCACGGTGCGGGCGCGCGCCGTGTATTGAAAGGCATAGGGTTCCGTCATCGGCTCGCCCTTGCCGATATGCGCGCGCAACATCAGCGTATCCTGCCGAAGATCGAGATAATCCCCGATGCGGACCATCAGGGTTGCAAGCAGCAGATCGGTCCATGCAACTTGTCGTTCGGGAAGCGTCACATTCAGTGCCGACAAAGCTTCGCGCTGGTTTCGTATCTCGTCCGGACTCGGTGCACGCACCTCCGCGGCCATGCCGTCAAGCAGCTGCCGCACGGCGAAGGGCAGCGCATTGAGCTTCTGCAGCGCGCTGATCCGGTCATGGATCGCGGTTACGATCGGCAGGAACATCAGCATGTGCTGGCGAAGCGTCGCCACCGCATCGGCAAATCGCGCGCCGCTGGCGATATCGTATTGCAGCGGGGTGATCAAAGCATCGAAGGCGACCGCGCCGCATGCCAGATGCAGCCGGGGAATCCGGTCATCGGCCAGCGTTTCGCGCGCGAACACCGCTGCCATCCGGTCTTCGGCCTCGTGGAACCATTGGTCGAGCTTGCTTCGCAGCATGGGAACGACCGATACCGGCAGCACCACCGCGGAGATCAGCGCGGCGCAGATGATGCCGAGCCCGATTTCCTCGACACGGGAGACCGCGAAATCGAAAATCGTGTCGGGAATGTCGACCAGAGGGAAGCCGACGAAAGCCGCGGTGTAACCGGACAGCATCAGGATGTAGCTTCGCGGCGTGCGGTCGAGCAGGGAGAAATAAAGGCAGCCCGCGATCCAGAGCGCCAAGGCGAGGCACAGCAAGGCCGGGATGTTGACGAGATTGGGCACCAGCGCGATGGCGGCGATGGCGCCCAAAATGGTGCCGTACAGGCGATAGCCCGCCTTCGAGGTGGTCGCGCCGCTCAACGGCTGGCTGACCATGAAGACAGTGGTGACCGCCCAGTACGGGCGCGGCAGATCGACCCAGAATGCGATGCCCATCGTGAGCAGCGCTGCCAAGGCGACCTTGAACGCAAAGAACCAGTCACGCAACGTGAACGCCATGGCGCAATGTGTAGCGCCGTTTTGCGGGATACGGAAGATGCGAGGCGCGGTGGCAAACGCAGAGCTTTGACGAATCTTGATGAATTCATTCGCCGCGCAACGCAGATATGCGGAACGCCGTCCGCGGCAAGCCGATGTTCAGCCGCGCGGCCGCAGCGAGCGCTGCATGTCCATCGAATAAGTATAGCGTCCTTCCGGATGCGTCGTGACGGTCACTTCGAACAACTCTTCGCGAACGCCATAGTAACGGCGCACCACGGTCAGGGCGGGCGAGCCGGTCTTGACCCGCAACGCCCTGGCCAGCGCTGCCGGCATGGCGCGGGCAAAAATCTCCATTTGGGCATATTCCGTGGTCTGACCGAACATTTTGGCGACCTGTTCGTGAACCGGAGTGCGGCCGTGGTCGCTGCGTTTCACCACGCCGGCGAATTTGCGCAACACGTAGATTTCGGTCCAGCCCAGCGGAGCTGCGAATTGATCGGCGCGGCGGATCGCCTCGATCAGGAACCAGTGCTTGCCGGGTTCGCATTTCAAGAGCGCGGCGAGCTTGCGGTCGGCGACGATGTCCCGGCTGGCGACGATTTCGCGATAGGTCTCGTTGGAATATCTCAGCCATTCGCCCAACGATTTGACGCTGTGGGTGAACAGCACCGGCGGTTCGGTCGCGATGATCACCGAGCCGAGCCCCGCGCGCCGCACGATCAGGCCCTGGTCCATCAGGATGCGCAGGGCCTCGCGCACCGTCTGGCGGCTCGCCGAGTGTCGTGCCATCAACTCGGTTTCGGTCGGCAGCAATTCGCCGATCGGATAGCGGCCAAGCCGGATTTCCTTCTGCAGTCTGGCGGCGATGTCGCGGTAGCGCGACGATCTCGGTTTTGCGGGTCTATCGGTCATCGCAATTCACTGCGCTTGCCTGCTGCATCGACGCCAGAGCGGCCTCGAACGCCGATAACGTGGCGAGCACGTCGCTCTCCGGCACCGGAAAGGGCCTCTTGCCCTCGACCGCATCGGCAAAGGCATCCAGTTCGGCGGCGAGCACATTAACAGGCTCGAAATGCATGATCTGCGCCGGGCGACCGGATTTTCGCAGCACCAGCGTAGCCTCGTCGAGCACCTCGGCCGAACCGAGCGTTCCGAACAGATGAACGCGCCAGTAAAGCGGGGTTGCCCGCACCGTCGCCAACTGGCCGGTGACGCCATTGACGAAGTCGAGCGCAACCATGGTGGTGTCGCGTGGCGGCGGTCCGACCTCACGCGCGTTGAGGTGCGCATAGACCTGACGCGCGGGTCCGAGCAGGCTGACAAAGGCATCGAGCACATGCAGGCCGGCGCCGGTCAGCCCGCCGCCCGGCGACTCCTCGGGCGATAGCCGCCAGCCTTCGGTGACCTTCTCGGAGTTCTCGTTGCTGTTGTGTCCTTCGACATGGAGGAGGGCGCCGAGTTCGCCGCTTCCGGCAACCTCGCGCAGCGCCGTCATCGAAGGCCAGAACCTCCGGTTATGTCCGACCGCGAGCACCACGCCGGCGGCACGGCGCGCCTCGAACATGCGCGCGGCGTGCTCGTGTTTCAGCGCCAGCGGCTTTTCGCAGAACACCTGCTTGCGCGCAGCCGCCGACGCAATGACCTGGGCCATGTGCAGGGAATGCGGCGTTGCCAGCAACACCGCGCCGATCGCGGGATCAGCGAGAACGTCGTCGAGGGAGTCAGTCAGGTCAAGCTGATGCTCGGCGCAAAACTCGTGCGCCCGCCCGAGATCAGTTTCGACCGCCCGCGTTACTTTCAGCCGCGTGCTGCCCGCGGCGGCCTCGACGAGGTTGCGGCCCCAGCGGCCCAATCCGACGATCGCGCAATTAATCATTCGGGCTTCTCGGGTTCGACGTGTGACGACCGGAGCGCTTCGATGATGGCGGAGCTGTCGCTGTCGCCACCGCGCAGCGCGATCGCGGCGTGCAGCAGGTTCACCTGCGCCGAGGTGACGGGCAGCCGCAGATTGCGGCGTTTCGCTTCCCCGAGGATCAGTTCGGCGTCCTTTAATGTCTGCGCAATATGCGACTGCGGCGCAAAATCCCGCGTCAGCATTTTCTCTCCCTTGACGTCCATCGCCCTGGAATATGCCGCGGATTGCCGCGCGATGGCGAGAAACAAGTGTGGGTCGAGGCCGAAGCGTTCGGCGAACACGATGCCTTCGGCCAGCGCCGCGCGGTTGTTTTGCAGGATCAGATTGAGCGCGAGTTTGGTGCGGCTGGCGTCACCGATGCCGCCGGCATTCACCTGTTTCGGACAGATGATATCCAACACGGGCGCGGCCGCTTCGATGGCGTCCGGTCGGCCGGCAACGAGTGCCATGGCCGAGCCATCCCGCACCTCGGCGCTGGTGCCGGAGATCGGGGCTTCCACCAGCGCCAGGCCGGCGGCGACCGCGCGTTTCGCGATTGCCATGATCTCGTCCGGCGCACAGGTGGTCGTGCAGATCATGACGCTTTGCGCCAGATATTCGCGTCGCTCGAACTCAGCGAGCAGCTTTTCGACCTGTGAAGCATCGAAGACCGCGACGATGATGGTCCGGCAGCGGGACGCCAGCGCTACCGCCGAGACGGCGAGTTCGCCGCCCATGCCGCTAAACTCACGGCATCGTTTAGCGTTGATGTCGAAACCGATGGGCGCCAGTCCGGCGTCGATCAGCCGTGCCGACAGGGCTGAGCCCATCAGGCCGAGCCCGATCACGCCAACCGATCCGCTGCCTGTGGGGGGCATCGCTCGTTTCCCGTTATTGCGCCTCGATGCCGGCAGCCTTGGCGTCCGCCGTCCAACGGACGATTTCGCTGCGAATGAAGCCCGCGAACTCGGCCGGCGGCATCGTCGAGACGATCACGCCGACTTTTGCCAGTTTTTCCCGGGTCTCGGGCATGGTCAGGAATCTCTCGCTCTCCGCGTAGAGCTTGTTGACGATGGCGTCCGGCGTGTTGGCGGGCGCGAGCAGTCCATACCAGATCGTGGCCTCGAAGCCGGGCATCGCCTCGGCGAGCGCGGGCAGGTCAGGCGTCAATTCGTTTCGCTTCGGCGAGGTTACGCCGATGCCGCGCAGCGTGCCGCCCTGCATCTGCGGGATGGCGAGCGACAGATCGGCAAAGGACAGGTCGATCGCGCCGGCCAGTACATCGGTCATCGCCTGCGGCACGCCGCGATAGGACGCCGCGATCACCGACAGGCCGCCACGCGATTGCAACTGGCCGATCGATATCTGCGAGGCGCCGGAGCCGTAGCCGGCGGTCAGATGCGGATGGCCCCTGGCATAATCGAGGAACTGGGGCAGGTCCTTGGCCGGAAAATCCGGTTTGACCATCAGCACCATCGCGGTGGTGACGGTGCGGATGACGGGCGAAAAATCCTTGACCGGATCATACGGCAGGTTTTTCAGCATCGCGACATTGGCCGCCTGGGTCGTATTGGTGCCCATCAGCAGCGTATAGCCGTCGGGCGCGCTGCGCGCGACTTCGACCGCGCCGATGCTGCCGAGCGCGCCGGCCCGGTTCTCGATCAGCACGGTTTGGCCGAACGTCTCCTGCAGATGCTGGCCCAGCATGCGCGCGATCTGGTCCGGGCCGGCGCCCGCCGGAAACGGCACCACGATCTTGATCTGCCGTTGCGGATAATCGCTATCGGCCGCGTTGGCCTGCGATATCGCGCAGCCCAGCAGCAGCAATCCGGCAACCCAGTGCCATCCCATCATTTTCGTCCCTCCTGTCAGAGATCGATTTATACGGACAAATGACCAGGAGAGGCAAGCCAATGCGGTGAATATCGGCCTGCAGGAATTGAGATTCTACCCAATTGTCCGTATAAAATATCAACGGATGAAACGAGGTGACCATGACGGATACCGGTGAACTATACGCGCGCGGCCTGCGGCGGCGCAAAAAGATGTTCGGGGATGCCGATGTCGAGAAGCGGATGGCCGCGGCCGGCGGGTTCGGCGCGCCGCTGCAAAATGTCATCAACGCCTATGTCTACGGCGACGTCTGGGAGCGCACCGGCCTCTCCGACGGCATTCGCAGCCTGGTGATGCTTGGCATCACCGCAGCCAGTAACCGGCCCGCGGAATTCGCCGTTCATGCCAAGGGCGCGCTCGCCAATGGCTGTACCCGGGAGCAGGTGCAGGATGTGCTGCTGCTGGTCGCGATGTATTGCGGGGTGCCGGCGGCGATCGAGACCAATCGTATCGCAGCCGAGATCTTTGGCGCCAGTCCGCCGGCGCCGGATGCGGCAAAATCCTGAGACCTCGCGATGAGATCTGTTCCGACCATCGACGCGCATCACCATGTCTGGCGATTGAACGATCTGCCGTGGCTGTCAGGTCCGCAGGTGCCGCGCATCTTCGGACCCTACCAGCCGATCTGCCGCGATTACACCATCGACGAATATCGCGCAGATATCGCCGGTTGCGATGTCGTCAAATCGATCTACGTCCAGACCAACTGGCCGGCCGAGCGCAGCTATGACGAGGCGCAGTGGGTGCAGTCGGTTTCCGACCGGACGGGGTGGCCGCACGCCAACGTCGCCCATGCTGACCTCGCGGACGATGACGCGGGATCCTTGATCGCGCAGCTGGCAAAGCTGCCGGCGACGCGCGGAATTCGTCAGCAGCTGCATTGGCACCGCAATCCGCAATATTCCTTTGCGCCGGTTGCCGATCTGATGAACGACGCGGCGTTGCGGCGCGGGCTCGCCCTGTTGGCGGACCATCAGCTGTTGTTCGAACTGCAGATATTCGCAAGCCAGATGGCCGACGGCGCCCGTCTCGCAAAAGCGTTTCCGCAAACGATTTTCGTGCTCGAGCACGCCGGCATGCTGGAGGACATGTCGCCTGACGGATTGCGGCTCTGGCGCGAAGGCATGATGGCGCTGGCGGATTGTCCGAACGTCAACGCAAAACTTTCCGGGCTCGGCACCTTCGTGCGTGCGTGCCGCGCGGATCTGGTAAAGTTCATCGTCACGGAAACCGTAGCGGTGTTCGGCGCCGAACGTTGCCTGTACGGCAGCAATTTTCCGATCGAGAAGCTATGGACCGACTACAAGACGCTCTACCGGAATTTTCGGACGGCCATCGCCGGCTTTACCGAGTCCGAACAGGCTGCGATCCTGCATGATACCGCGGCGCGCTTGTACCGGATGGCGTGAACCGGCGTGCGATCAGTCGGCAGACGCGCCGCTGGCCTTGATCGGCGCGGCCCATTTGACGATCTCGCTCTCGACGAATTTTTGCAGATATTCCGGCGTGGTGCGGTCATCCGGGACAAGGGTCAGGCCGGCGGATTCGAGCTTTTCGCGGATCGCCGGCGTCTTCATCGCCGCAAGCGTCGCCAGCCGCAGCTTCTGCACGATCGGTTGCGGCGTGCCCTTGGGCAGGAAGAACGCGTTCCAGGTGTAGGCCTCGACATCAAATCCCTGTTCGATCGCGGTGGGAACGTTGGGCAGCGCCGGAGAGCGCTCCTTGGTCAGCACCGCGACCGGCTTGACGGTGCCGGCGTCGATCTGCGGCTTTGCCGTGGTGATGATGTCGCAGAGATAATCGACGCGACCACCGATCAAGTCCTGCATCGCGGGATTGGCGCCGCGGAAGGGAACGTGGACGATGTCGAGCCCGGTGACCAGATTGACCAGCGCGCAGCCGAGATGGATTGCAGAACCGGTGCCGGCGGAAGCGAACTGCATCTTGTCGTGGTTGGCCTTGCCGTAGGCAACGAACTCCTTCAAGCCGTTGACCGGCAGATCCTTGCGCGCGATCAGCACCAGCGGCGCTTCGAGGATCAATGCGACGGGCGCGAAGTCGGTCGTCGAATTGTAGAGCGGTTTTTTGAACAGCGTCTGGTTCTGCGCCTGCGTGCCGACGGTGCCCTGCAAAAACGTGTAGCCATCGGGCGCGGCCTTGGCGACGCGGTCGGCGCCGGTCATGCCGCCTGCGCCGGCGACGTTTTCGACGATCACCGGCTGGCCCAGCACCTCACCCATGCGCTGGGCGAACAGCCGCGCCACGACGTCGTTGGGACCGCCCGCGGCAGACGGATTGATCATGGTGAGCGGGTGGGTCGGCCAATCCTCTGACTTGGCCGCGCCGGCCAGCATCAGCGGCGCGGCTGTTATCAGCGCAACGACGGCTCTCCACATGGTCCACTCCCTGTACGCTTGTTGTCGTTGCTTCAGACGAACGAGATTGCTTCCGCCATCTCGAGGATGCGGCGGATTTCAACCAGCGCGCGCTCGAGGTCGGCTTCGGTCGCCGGCGCGCCAAGGCAGAGCCGGACGCCGAGGCTCTCGCTTTCCATCCGCCGCAGCGCGCCCGGAGGAGCAAGCGTGATGCCGGCCTGTGCGGCCTGCGCGATCAGCGCGGCCAGCGTGCGTCCGGCAGGCAAGGGCAGCCATGTATGAAAGCCCGGCGCCGCGGTCGTGGCAGGCAACCACTCCTTCAGCACGCGCCGCGCGATCGCGTCGCGCAACGCCGCCTTGTCGCGCTTGAGCCGGGCCTGGCGGGCGAGGCCGCCATTATGGATCAGCCGCGCCACCACTTCGGCCATGACGGGCACGGCCATCCAGCCGGTGGCGCGCAATGCGTTGATCGAGCGGTCGCGAAACGCCTCGGGCGCGATCATCGCGGCGATGCGAAGTCCCGGCGCCAGACATTTGGCAAAGCTCACGATGTAGAAGCTGCGCTCCGGGATCAGCCGCGAGATTGGCGGCGGCGGCGGCGTCAATAGATAGCCGTAGGCGTCGTCTTCCAGCAGAAAAGCGTCGTGCTTGCGCACGATCTCGGCGATCGCCTGCCGCCGCTCCGGGGGCATCACCGATCCCATCGGGGTCTGCAACGTCGGCATGCAATAGAGCACGCGCGCGCCGGTCTCGGCTAAGGCGCGGTCGAGATGTTCGGGAACGAGCCCCGACGCATCGGTCGCGACGCCGTGCAGGGGATAACCGCGCTGCGCCGACAGCGCCAGCATGCCGGAATAGGTGTAGCTTTCGGTCAGCACGGTATCGCCTGATAGCGCGACCATGCCGAGCGCGATCGAGAGCGCGTGTTGTCCGCCATGGGTGATGAAGAGCTGATCGGCGTCGGCGGCAATGCCCAGCGAGGCGAGCCAGCTCGACATTGCCTCGCGATGCTGGCGCAGTCCCTGATGCGGCAAATAGCCGAGCAGGTTCGGCATCTCGCCATCGGCGACGATCTCCGCCAGCACGGAGGCGATGACCTCGTCCTCACCGGTGTAAGGCGGGACATTCAGCGCCAGATTGATTGCCGTTTCCGATTGTCCGTGCCGGCGCGCCTCGAGACGCCGCCGTTGCACGAAGGTGCCGCGTCCGACCTCGCCGGAAATCAATCCGCGCTGCTCGGCTTCCGCATAGGCCTTCGAAATGGTGCCGACGCTGAGGTCGAGCCGCTGCGCCATGTCACGCTGGGGCAACAGCCGCATGCCGGGCTTGACCCGGCCCGAAGCTATGTCGGCTTCGAGCGCGAGAACGAAGGCGAGATAGCGCGGGCCCTGGATCGAAACGAGCGTGGGTACCCAGTCGGTCATTTCGCGCTATCCGGGCTCGCAAGCGGTGGTTTTCCTGAGTAGTACAATTTCAAAATTGTTGCAATGTTTGACACAGGGTGGAGATGGAATGTCATCTCACGACTCGAAATTTCAAATCAAGAATAACATATCATATTGCAATATAAGACTTTTTCATATTGCTGGCGAGCATTTCAATTGTGTAATTGAACCAACTCAATCGTGCGGAATACGACTAATTGCTTTAGTTTATGTTTGACGCTCCCGGCCTCGGCTTCTATCGTCTTTGGCCAAAGCGGCGGGATCCGACAAGCCGTTTGTGAAACGACGGGAGTGCGCATTGATCTACGAAATCCGGGTCTATGAAGCCGCCGATGGCCAGGCCGACGCGATGCGCCGCCGGTTTCGCGAGCATGCCGCGGCCAAATACTTTCCCCGCCACGGCATCGAACTGGTGGGCGTCTTCACCGCCCCAACCGAGGACGGCCGTCTCACCTACATGACGCGCTTCGCCGACGAGGACGCGCGCAAGAAAGCCTGGGTCGGCTTTGGCGCCGACGCCGATTGGCTGGCGGTGAAGAAGGCCAGCGAAACAAATGGCCCGCTAATCAAGAACCAGACCGTCTCGGTGCTGTCGCCGGCGATGGCCGGTTTGCCGCTCGGCTAGCGGCCCGCATGAAACCCGCCCCCTTCGATTATGTCAGGCCGGAATCCCTGTCGGAAGCCTGCGCGTTATTGGCGGCCGATGAGGATGCGCGGGTGATCGCGGGCGGGCAGACCCTGGTGCCGATGCTGGCGATGCGACTGGCGCGTCCGGCGAAATTGATCGACATCCTGCGTTTGCCCGAGCTTGCGGGCATTCGCCAGGAGAAAGACGCCATCGTGGTCGGCGCGACCACGCGCCAGGCGCTGGCCGAACGCGATCCCGTGATCAGGGCGTCGGTGCCGATGCTGGCGCGGGCGTTGCCATGGGTGGGCCATCCGCCGACGCGCAACCGCGGCACCATCGGCGGCTCGATCGCCAATGCCGATCCTTCGGCCGAGATACCTTTGGTCGCGGTCACGCTCGGCGCCGAGATCATGCTGGCGACCCCGGATGGCCCGACGTCGATGCCGGCGGACGACTTCTTCATCGGGCCGATGCTGACGACGATCAATCCCGGCGAATGCGTCAGCGCGGTCCGGTTTCCGGTCTGGCCGCATGCGCGTATGGGCACGGGATTTTTCGAGATCAGCGCGCGGCGCTCGGATTTTGCCTTTGTCGCGGCCGCGGCGCAGGTCGCGCTCGACGAAGCGGGGCGCTGCATCGAGGTGGCACTCGGCGTCGGCGGTGTCGGCGACCGGCCGCTGCGGCTCGATGTGTCGTCGCTCATCGGCGGCGAACTCGATATCGCATCGGTAACGGAGGCGATCGGCACGGCGGCGGCCGACCTCGACGCGACGAGCGATCTGCACGCCAGCGCCGCCTATCGCCGGCGCGTGGCGGTCGCGCTGTGCGTTCGCGCGATGGAACAGGCGCGCGGCAATGCGCTGGCGAAACCGGCGAAAGGCGCGTCATGAAGGCCAATCTGCGCGTCAACGGCGTCAATCGCTCCGCGGAAGTTGAGCCGCGCAAGACGTTGCTCGATACGTTACGGGAAAATCTTTTGCTCAACGGCATCCATGCCGGATGCGAGCATGGCGTCTGCGGCGCTTGCACCGTGCTGATCGACGGCGAGCCGGTGCGATCCTGCCTGATGTTCGCGGTGCAAGCCGACGGTTACGAGATCACGACCATCGAGGGCCTCGCGCCTGCGCCGGGCGAACTCGGCGTGTTGCAGGACGCATTCTGCGAAACCCACGGACTGCAGTGCGGCTATTGCACGCCCGGCATGATTCTCGCCGCGCACGCGTTGCTGCAAACGACACTGACGCCGACCCGCGAAGACATTGTCGAGGCGATCTCGGGCAATATCTGCCGCTGCACCGGCTACGGCCAGATCATCGAGGCGGTCGAATTTGCCGCCGCGCGCCTGCGGGTCGCCAATACGCCGAGGCCGCAACATGGCGCGCCGGCGGATGCCGACAAACCCGCGGCGGAGGCGAAATGACCGCCGATCCCGCAGCCTTCCGCTTTGTCTCGACCAACCGCAGGGTCCGCGAGGACCGCCGCTTCGTCGCCGGCCGCGGCTATTACGTCGCTGATGTCGCGCTTGAGGGCATGCTGCATGTCGCAATCCTGCCGTCGCAGCATCCGGCGGCGCGCATTGTGTCGATCGACGCATCGGCGGCGCTCGCCATGCCCGGCGTGCATTATGTGCTGACCGGCGATGAACTGGCGGCGGCGACCGAGCCGCTGATGAACGGGCTCGACACGCCCAAGGTCAAGCGGCATCCGCTCGCGATCGGCGAGACGCGGTATGCCGGCGAATGGGTGGTCGCGGTGGTCGCTGACACCCGCGCGCTGGCGGAAGACGCGACCGAAAAGGTTCGCGTGGTGTACGAGCCGCTTCCCTTTGTCATGCGCGCGGAGCAGGCGCTACAGCCGGACAGCCCGCCGGTGCATCCGGCCCACGGCTCCAACGTGCTGCTCGATCGGACGTTCGTCTGGGGCGAGGTCGAAAAGCATTTCGCCGAAAGCCCGCGGCATCTTTCGTTCCGCGTTACCTGGGGCCGCAACTCGACGGTTCCGATCGAGACCTTCGGCGTGGCGGCCTCCTGGGACCCCTGGCGCGACATGCTGGATGTCTGGGCATCGATCCAGATGCCGAAATATCCCGACCAGATCGCGCGCGCGTTGCGGATTCCGGCCAATTGCGTTCGCGTCCACCAGGACGTCGATGTCGGCGGCAGCTATGGCGTCAAGCGCGGCATCAAGCAGACCGTGCTGGTGGCGCACTTGGCGCGGCGACTCGGCCGTCCGGTGCGCCTGATCGAGGACCGGCTGGAAAACATGCGCGGCGGCGACGCGCACGGGCCGGAGCGCATCTTTGATGTCGAAGTCGCCTTCAACAATGACGGCATCGTCAGGTCGATGAAGATCCGCGCGCTCGATAATGCCGGCGCCTATGCCGGCCGGGCGCCGTTCCAGCTGGGAAAGCCGATCGGCGCCATCGTCGGCCCCTACAAGATCGAGAGCGTGCAATACCGCGCGCAATCCGTCACCACCAACAAGGCGGTGCAGGAAGCGGTGCGCGGTTTTGGCCAGGCGCCGACCAATTACGCGATCGAAACCGCCATCGACAAGGTCGCGGCGGCCACGGGCCTCGAACGCATCGAGGTTCGCCGCCGCAATTTCATCCGCAAGGAAGAGTTTCCGTACCTGATCCCGAGCGGCAGCAGCTACGACAGCGGCGACTACCATACCGTGGTCGACAAGGTGTTTGCGCATATCGATTTTGCCGCGATGGAACAGGAGCGCGATCGGCTGCGCGCCTCGGGCATGCTGGCCGGCATCGGCATCGCGGCGTGCCTGGAGCCCAGCGGCGGCAACTCGTCGTTCGAGCCGTTGCTCAACGAGAAGAACACCACTACCACCTGGATGGATTCCTGCCGCATCAATATCGACGGGCTCGGCTTTGTCACGGTGACGATCCACAATACATCGTCCGGGCAGGGCCACGAAACCCTGGTCTCGACCGTGATCGGCGAGGTCTTGCAGATCGATCCGGACCTGATCCGCGTGGTGCGGCCGGATTCGCTGGCGTGTTTGCCGTCGAATTCTCCGGTCGGCAGCCGGATGGCGATCATGCTTGGCGGCGCAGCCTTTCATGCCGCGCAGAAACTGAAGACAAAGCTGACGCGGATCGCCGCGCACCAGTTCGGCGTTACCGAAGACAGAGTGGTCTATGCCTCGGGCGGCGTCACCGATCCCCAGAGCGGCAAGCAACTCGGTTGGCTCGACATCGTCAATATCGGCCATCGCAATTTCCATCTGCTGCCCGAGGGTATGGAGCCCGGCCTCGAATCGACGCATGTGATGCAGGTGCCGACCGGGAACAAGCTGCCGGAGGACGGCCGGGTGCAGATGTATCCGTGCCACTCCTTTGAATTTCACGTGATCCTGATGGCGATCGATCCCGTGCTCGGCAAGCCCGAGATCAAGCGCTACGTGATCGGGCATGATTGCGGAACGGTGATCAATCCTCACATCGTCAAAGGCATGACGCTGGGCGGCGTCGCCCACGGCCTCGGCGCGGCGCTATTGGAGGAGTTCGTCTATGACGACGAAGGCCATCTGATCACCCAAAGCTTCATGGATTATCTGCTGCCGTCCTCGCATGAGGTGCCGAACGTCGAGATCGTGCATCATTGCACGCCGTCGCCGCACACGGTGTTCGGCCAGAAGGGTTCCGGCGAAAGCGGTTATCTCGGCTCGCCAGCGGCGATTTCGGCCGCGGTCAATGATTGCGTCGCGCCGCTCGGCATTTCCTTCAACAAGCTTCCGATCCGGATTTCCGCGATCGGCGACGCCATCGCGAATGCGCAGCAAGGCAAACCCCAGCAGCAAGCCAAATGAAACAAGAGCAACGTCTATGATCATCGACTGCCACGCCCATCTGGTGCCGCCGAGCCTCCTGGAATCGGTCCGCGCCCAGGCACAAAACTTTCCCTCGGTCCGCCTGATCGAGGAGGGTGGAAGTCTCGGCTTCTCCTTTGCCGGTGGCAAGCCGACCCGGCCGGTGTCGAAGCCGCTGAGCGATTTGCAGGCGCGGCTGAAGTGGATGGATGAGCAGAAGATCGAACGCCAGGTCGTCGGTGGCTGGCTCGACATGTTCGGCAACGAACTGCCCGCCGCGGAAGGCACGGCGTGGTCGCGGCTGATCAACACGCACCTGGCGCAAACCGCGATGCGCGAGCCGCGCTTCGTGCCGCTGGCGACGGTGCCGCTGCAGGACGGCGCGCGTGCCGCCGAAGTGCTGCGCGAAGCGCATGCTGCAGGCTTCAAGGGCGCGATGATCGGCACCCAGCCGAAGGGCAAGGGTGGCGTGCTCGACGACCCCGCGCTCAACGTGTTCTGGGAAGCCGCCGACGAATTGGGATCGATCATCTTCATCCATCCGGTGTTCGAGAGCGGCGACGACCGCGTGCATGATTACGGCATGGCCAATGCGATCGGGCGCATCACCGATACGCTGATTGCGATGTCGCGGCTGATCTATGCCGGCCACGTCACCCGCTATTCCAGGATGAAGGTCGTGGCCGGCATCGGCGGCGCGGCGCTGCCTTATGTGATCGGCCGGCTGCGACGAAACTATTCGCTGGACAAGGACAAGCTCGGCGATCCCGACGCGGCGCTGGCGGCGATGTATTACGACACCATCGTGCAGGATCCGCGTGCGCTGCGTTATCTCGCCGATATCGTCGGTACTGAGCGGATCATGATGGGATCGGACATGCCGTTCCCGATCGGCGATCTCGCGCCGACCAAAATTGTTGCCGAAACGAAGTTCTCCGATGCCGAGCGCGCCTCGATCAATGGCGGGCTCGTCCAAAAATTGTTCGGCCTGTAGGGAGACCGCCCGTGAAACTCGACATTGGCGGCAACGAGACGATCCAGGCGCCGGTCGAGGCGTTATGGAAGGCGCTGAACGATCCCGTGGTGCTGACGCGCTGCATTCCCGGCTGCAAGGCGATGATCGAGATCGCGCCCGACGCCTACAAGGTCGAGATGCAATTGCGCGTCGCCGCAGTCGGCGGCACGTTCGAGGGCGAGATCGCGCTGTCCGACAAGGAGCCGCCGATGGCTTGCAGCATAAAAGTGTCCGGAGCCGGTACGCTCGGCCACGGCAACGGCAGCGCGCGATTTGAAATCGCGCCTGAGGGCGCGAGCGCGTCAAAGCTGACCTATCAGGGCGTGGGCGAGATTGGCGGTCTGGTGGCGGGCGTCGGCCAGCGCATTCTCTCCAGCGTATCAAAACATCTGGTCGGCCGGTTCTTCACCGCGCTGCGCAAGGAATTCGAGACGCCAGTAGAAGGCGCCGCGGAATGATTTTGGTTGGGAGGATTTCATGAAGCAGATCATCGCCTGTCTTGCCTGCGCCGCGGCGCTGCTCTCGGTCGCGCCGGCATCGGCCCAGGCGCCGGAGCCGCTCTCGATCGTCATCTTCGGACCGCCGTCGCTCGGCGCGTTCCTACCGCCGATCATCAAGGCGCAAAAGCTTGACGAGAAGAATGGCCTCGCCATCAAATTCGAGGAACGCACGCCGGACGCCTACACCGCGCAATTCAACTCCGGGGAATTCCAGCTCGGCGGCAGTGCATCGCTGCTGACGGTCGGCCTTGCCGATGTCCGCGGCGTCAAGGTGACTTACCTGTTCAACCTGTTCGACTTCTGGGGCGCGGTCGTGACGTCGCGGCCCGAAGTCAAGACGTTGAAGGATATCGAGGGCAAGGAACTCGCGGCGGCCAAGGGCACCACCAATTACGTGATGTTCGACTGGTTCGCGCGCCAGCTCGGCGCGGATCCGGCAAAGTTCTCCGTCGTCAATACCGCGACGCCGGGGCTGATCGGCTACGCGCTGGCCGATCGCGCGGCGGCGGTCCAGCTCTGGGAGCCGGCCTATACGACGCTGCTGTCGAAGAAGAGCGACATGCGGACCATCGATCTTTCCATCAGCGATAGCTGGATGAAATTCACCGGCAGCCGCAACATTCCCTATCTAGGCGTTGCTGCCCATGTCGATTGGGCTGAAAAGCACCGGGATCTGATCCCGAAGCTTTATGCGGCCTATAAGGAAGCGGCCGAATGGGTGACGGCGCATCCCGACGAGGCATCAAAGCTGATCGCGCCCAGGGGGACGCCGGATGACCAGAAGGCGATCGCCGATCTCATTCGCGCCAATGACCGGCTGGGCATGAACGTGAAGTGGGCCTCCGACGTGGCCAAGGAAATCAATTCGGTCTACGCCGCCGGCAAATCGATCGCTTTCCTGCCGTCCGATCCGGCCGCCTCGACGATCTACCAGGCGCCGGGAAAATGAGCGAAAGCACTTCCCAGTCTGCCCTGCTTCCGTTCGGAGCGATTCTGCTCAAGGGCGCGAAGCGGCTGGGGTCGTCGGTTCTGCCGTTCGTCGTGGTGATCTTGCTCTGGCAATTCGCCTCGCTGTTCTTCCCGCGCTTCCTGTTTCCATCCCTGATCGACGTGTTCTGGCGCTGTCTCGAAATTTTTTCGACCGGCTCGATGTTTGCCGACGTGCTTTCGACGGTCATGCGCATCCTGGCGGGACTGGCCGGCGCCTTCATCGTCGGTGGCGTGCTGGCATTGTTGATGGTGCGTTCGAATGCGGTCGACCGCTTCCTGTCGCCGATCCTGTCGCTGTTCCAGGGTATTCCGGCGCTGTCCTGGGTGGTGTTCGCGATCATCTGGTTTCACGGCGTCGAGTTCCGGATTTTCTTCATCATGGTGATGACGACCTTGCCGGCCTTCACCTTCCAGGTGCTCGGCGCACTGCGCGGGATGTCGCGGGACCTGATGGAGATGGTGTTCAGCTTCCGGCCGACGCGGATGAAACTGTTCCGGGTGATGATCGCGCCCGCGATCCTGCCGGACATCCTGACCGCGTGGAAGGTCAATCTCGGCAATGCCTCGCGCGTGGTGGTGGTCGCCGAGCTGGTCGGCGCGACCGGCGGCGTCGGTTACGAATTGCTGCAACAGCAGCAATTGTTCGACATGGCGGGCGCCTTGGCGTGGACGTTGCAACTGGTGTTTTTCGTGCTGATCGTGCAGGGCCTGCTGACCCTGATCGAGAATACCGTGTTTAGATATCGTGCCGTGTCGGAGCGCGCGATATGAGGGATACGGTCACATCAGGCGATGCGGCGATCCACCTCGATCGGGTCTCAAAAGTGTTCGGCAAGCGGGGCTCCGAGGCGGAGTACCGCGCCGTGGACGGGCTCGACCTCGACGTCCGTCCCGGCCAGATGCTGGCGATCCTCGGCAAGACCGGCTGCGGCAAATCGACGATCTTCAACATGATCGCCGGCCTGACCGAGCCGACGAGCGGCACCGTCCGCGTCAGCGGCCGCGATCCCTTCGCGGAGTTCGATTCGTTTCGCGGCAAAATGGCGATCGTGTTTCAGGGCGACCGCTTGCTGCCGTGGCGTACGGCGATGGCGAATGTCGAGCTCGGTCTGGAAATGCTGGATACGCCTGTCGCGGATCGGCGCGCCGCGGCGCAGCTCTGGCTGAGCAAGCTTGGCCTCGGCGGGCACGAATATGACTATCCGCATGCGCTGTCCGGCGGCATGCGCCAGCGCGTGTCGATCGCGCGCGCGTTCGCGACTAATGCCAGCATCCTGCTTTGTGACGAGCCGTTCTCGGCGCTCGATGAATCGACCGCCGGGCGATTGCGCGCCGAGTTTGTCCGGCTGGTGAAGGAAAACGGCAAGACCGCCGTGTTCATCACCCATTCGATCAGCGAGGCGCTCGAGATCGGCGACCGCATCGTGGTGCTGAAACGCCCCGCGACGATCGCCTATGACGTCAGTTTCGATGCCGATACCTCGCAAGCCGAGCGCGAAACGATTCGAGCCCGGATCGGTGACGTGCTGGCGGCCTGACCAGCGCGTCGACCGTCACAGCCACAATATCTGTTTGCGGTAATCGAGATCGTTCAGCAGCGGCGCGGCCGGACCCTGATGGAATACCGCGCCGCGCTCCAGCGCAAAGACGCGGTTGGCCAGCGCCAGCACGAGGTCGAGATTATGCTCGACGATCACGATCGAGGTGTGTTTTCGAAGCCGGTCGAACACCTCGAACAGTTCGAGGATCACGGCAGGCGCCAGGCCCTCGAACGGCTCGTCCAGCAACAGCAATCTTACATTCCCCGACATCGCGCGCGCGACCGCGACCATCTGCTGCTCGCCGCCGGAGAGATAATCCGC
>Ga0068856_100000052_pt1 | contig 107163 bp, 89 predicted proteins | sample KBSCornC62_FD_66595 | JGI IMG/M metagenome (GOLD analysis project Ga0068856, IMG submission 66595) | Corn rhizosphere microbial communities from Kellogg Biological Station, Michigan, USA - KBS Corn C6-2 | ecosystem: Host-associated > Plants > Roots > Rhizosphere > Soil ...
GGTGCGTGCCGTGATAACCAAACCACTACTCGGGGAAACACCCATGAAGTCAGTTGTGTTGATGAAAGTTGTCGCGGCATCCGTCCTGCTTGCCCTGGCGGGAGGCGTGGCCATGGCCCAGTCCGGCAACGGCTCGTCGTCGGAATTCAATCCTTACGCGCCGGCCAGCGGGCACGATTATCGCCACGGTGCGATACCGACCCGTCCGGTGCAGGAGCTGATGCACCGCTACGCGGCTTCGCGCCATCACGGCGGCAGCTCGAAAACGCTGAGCTACGGCGGCGGCACCAGCGGCGTGGGAGTCATGGACAGCCACGTCAAGGTCTACATCGTGTATTACGGCAGCCAGTGGGGCACGCAGTCCCTCAACGCGAACGGCGACGACGTGTTCTCCAATGATTCCTACGGCGCCGCGGCCGTGGCCGAGGAGATGTTCAAGGGCATCGGCACCGGCAGCGAGCTGTGGTCGGCCGACCTGACCCAGTGGTGCGACGGCCCGTACGCGGTCAAGGGCGCCACCAGTTGTCCGTCGAACGCGAACTTCGTGCCGTACCAGACCGGCGGCGTGCTGGCCGGTGTCTTCTACGACAACGCGGCGGCCGCGCCGAGCGCACCCACCGCGACCGACCTGGCGAACGAGGCGATCAAGGCGGCGGCGCATTTCGGCAACACCGCGCAGGGCTCGAACCGCTATACCTATTACATCGTCATGTCGCCGCACGGCACCGATCCGGACAACTACCAGAGCCCGACCCAGGGCTACTGTGCGTGGCACAACTACACCACCTCGTCCTACGGCGACATCGCCTTCAGCAACCAGCCCTACAACATGGATCTCGGCGCGAGCTGCGGCGTGGACTTCGTGAACGCGGCACCGGGCGGCAACCTGGACGGCTGGACGATGACATTGGGCCACGAGTGGCACGAAACGATGTCGGACACCTACCCGGCGGGCGGCTGGACCAATCCCACCAACGGCCAGGAGAACTCCGACGAGTGTGCCTGGATTCCGGCGGGGCAGCCGGGCGGCGCGGCGGACGTGACGATGGGCACGGGCACCTTCACCGAGCAGGCGAGCTGGTCGAACGACACCAACTCCTGCGCGATCACGCACGCGATCCTGCACTGAGTGCCGCGGGGCGCGCAGTAGGCGCGCTGCACGTGGAACACCCTGGCCCGGCCGGCGACGGCCGGGCCTTTTTGCGACCACCATCCCTGGCGGTCGCCCTCCGGGCTATCGCCGCCGCGGCGTCATGTCGCTCCGGGTGATTTTCTGCGCCCGCGTCTGCCCGGCATGCGACCATGCGTGGATGACGACGGCCACTCCCTCGCGCCTGGCGATCATCGGCGGCGGCCCGGCCGGCCTGATGGCGGCGGAGGCCGCCTGCGCGGCCGGCATCAAGGTCGACCTGTACGACGCCATGGGCTCGGTGGGCAGGAAATTCCTGCTCGCCGGCAAGGGCGGCCTCAACCTCACCCACGGCGAGCCGTTCGCGCGCTTCGTCGAGCGCTACGGCGAACGCCGCGACGAGGTCGCGCACTGGCTGCGCGCGTTCGATGCCGAAGCCTTGCGCACCTGGGCGCGCGGGCTGGGCGTGGAGACTTTCGTCGGCAGCTCGGGCCGGGTGTTTCCCGCCGACATGAAGGCGGCGCCGTTGCTGCGTCGCTGGCTGCACCGGCTGCGCGCCGACGGCGTGGCTTTCCACATGCACCACCGCTGGCTGGGCTGGACGGACGATGGCGCCCTGCGCTTCGCCACGCCGGACGGCGAGCATGCCGTCGCCGCCGCCGCGACCGTGCTGGCATTGGGCGGCGCGAGCTGGCCGAAGCTCGGTTCCGACGGCGGCTGGCTGGCGCCGCTGCGCAGCGCAGGCATCGATGTCGCACCCTTGCAGAGCGCGAACTGCGGCTTCGAGATCGCGTGGAGCGAACACCTGCGCACGCGCTTCGCCGGCGCGCCGCTCAAGGCCGTGGCGGCGCGCTGGACCGATCGCCACGGCGCGACGCAGGCACGGCCGGGCGAGTGCGTGCTCAGCGAATACGGCATCGAGGGCAGCCTGGTCTACGCGATCGGTGCGGACCTGCGCGAGCGCATCGCGCAGGATGGCGAGGCCGTCCTGCACCTCGATCTCGCGCCAGGCATCGCGCAGGCGGCGCTGGCCGAGCGCCTCGCCGCGCCGCGCGGCAAGCACAGCCTGGGCGACTGGCTGCGCCGCCGCGCGCATCTGGACGCGGTGAAGTGCGCGCTGGTGTTCGAAGCCGTGGACAAGGCAATACTGGCCGATCCGGCCGCGCTCGCCTCGCGGATCAAGGCGCTGCCGCTGCTGCTGCGCGCGCCGCGCCCGCTGGCCGAGGCGATCAGCACGGCCGGCGGCGTGCGGCTGGAAGCGCTCGACGAACACCTGATGTTGTGCGCGCGGCCGGGCACGTTCTGCGCCGGCGAGATGCTGGACTGGGAGGCGCCCACCGGCGGCTACCTGCTTACCGCCTGCTTCGCGAGTGGCTTGTTGGCAGGACGTGGTGCGGTGCATTGGTTGCAGCGCCAGTCGGGCCGTTGAGTCCGCGACCGTCGAGTCGCCGCACGGGTTTTCGACGCGGCAGTCTCGTTGCAAGCGACCGGTGCCGGATCAGCCGCGCGAGGGCATCCCGGCCAGCCGCCCCAATCGCAGCTCCAGCCATCGGCTGATATCTCCCCATTCGCGGTCGAGGATGGAATAGCACACGGTGTCGCGCAGGCTGCCGTCGGGCCGGCGTCGGTCGGCGCGCAGCACGCCATCACGGTGCGCGCCGAGGCGCTCGATCGCGCGCTGCGAATCGAGGTTGCGGTGGTCGGTGTGCAGCAGCACCGCCACGCAGTCCAGCGCGTCGAACGCATGCGCCAGCAGCAGGCGCTTGCAGGCGGTGTTGAGGTGGCTCTTCTGCCAGCGCCTGGCGTACCAGGTGTAGCCGATCGCCAGCCGCGGCAGTTCGGGCGTGATGTCGTAGTAGCGGGTGCTGCCCACGATCTCGCCGCTGCCCGGTTCGCGCACCGCGAACGGCAGCATCGTGCCGTCGCGCTGGCCTTCCAGCGCCTTCTCCACATAGGCTGCGACCTGGCCAGGGGCGGGTACGCTGGTGAACCACAGCTTCCACAGCTCGCCATCGGCGGCGGCCGCTTCCAGTGCGGGAACGTGATCGAGGCTCAGCGGTTCCAGCGCGACATGCGCGTCGCGCAGCAGGACGGGGTCGGCGAAGGGCATCGGTGGGCGTATCAGGCGTCGAGGTCGGGGATCAGCTTGCTTTCCAGCCGCGCGATGTGATCCTTCAGCAGCAGCTTGCGTTTCTTCAGGCGGGTGAGCTGCAGCTCGTCGCGGCCGATCGCGCTGGCCAGCTGGTTGATCGCGCTGTCGAGGTCGCGATGCTCCAGCCGCAATTCGGCGAGCAGCTGGGCGGTTTCGGCGTGATCCTGTACCTGCATGGCGGTATGCGGCGCTGCGGACGGTACCCCGTAGTGTAGCGCCGCGGGAAGCGGGTGGAGCGGGCGGGTACAATGGGCGCTCCATCGCCGCGATTTCCCCCATGTCCGCGCTGCCTGCAACCCTTGTCACATCTGCCGCCGAGACTGAGCGCCTCGCCACGCGGCTGCGCCACCAGGTCGGCAAGGCGATCACGGATTTCCGCATGGTCGAGGACGGCGACAAGGTGATGGTGTGCCTGTCCGGCGGCAAGGATTCCTACACGCTGCTGGACATCCTGCTGCAGCTGCAGGCCAGGGCGCCGGTGCGCTTCGGGCTGGTCGCGGTGAACCTGGACCAGAAGCAGCCGGGCTTCCCGGAACACGTGCTGCCGGAGTACCTGGAATCGCGCGGCGTGCCGTTCCACATCATCGAGCAGGACACCTACAGCACGGTCGCCCGGGTGATCCCCGCGGGCAAGACCATGTGCAGCCTGTGCTCGCGGCTGCGCCGCGGCGCGCTGTACACCTGGGCGGCGGCGAACGGCATCACGAAGATCGCGCTGGGCCACCACCGCGACGACATCCTCGCCACCTTCTTCCTCAACCTGTTCCACCAGGCCAGCCTGAAGGCGATGCCGCCCAAGCTGCGCTCGGACGACGGCCGCCACGTGGTGATCCGCCCGCTGGCCTATTGCCGCGAAAGCCAGATCGCCGAATACGCTGCCCTGCGGGAATTCCCCATCATCCCCTGCAACCTGTGCGGCTCGCAGGAGAACCTGCAGCGCAAGCAGGTGCGGCGCATGCTGGACGAGTGGGAGCGCGAGCACCCCGGCCGCAGCGAAACGATGTTCCGCGCGCTGGGCAACGTGGCGCCCTCGCAACTGGCCGACCGCAAGCTGTTCGATTTCGAGGGGCTTGCCTCGGGTGAACGGGCGGCAGGCGGCGAAATCTGAGATCATGGGCATCCGTCCAATTGGACGTCCATACTTCCATACGTAGATGAGCGAGGAATAACGTGTCCATCTTTGCATCCGTTGAAATGGCCCCGGGCGACCCGATCCTCGGCCTCACCGAGGCCTACCTCGCCGATCCGCGCAAGGAGAAGGTGAACCTGGGCGTGGGCATCTACGTGGACGAGCAGGGCAAGGTGCCGGTGCTGGACGCGGTGCGCCAGGTGGAACAGGCGCTGGCGCGCGACAACCAGCCGCGCAGCTACCTGCCGATCGACGGCCTGCCCGCGTACAACCGCGACACGCAGAAGCTGCTGTTCGGCGAAGGCGCGCCCATCCTCGAAGCGGGCCGGGTGGCCACCGCGCAGACCATCGGCGGCAGCGGCGCGCTGCGCGTGGGCGCCGACCTCCTGAAGCAGGTGCTCGGCGCGAACGCGAAGCTGGCGATCAGCAACCCCAGCTGGGGCAACCACCATGTGGTGTTTCGCACCGCCGGCTTCCAGCTGATCGACTACCGCTACTACGACGACGCCAGCCACGGCCTCGACTTCGCCGGCATGCTGGCGGACCTCGGCAAGCTGGAGCCCGGCACCGTGGTGCTGCTGCACGCCTGCTGCCACAACCCCACCGGCGTGGACCTGGACGCCGCGCAGTGGGCGCAGGTGGTGGCGCTGCTGAAGGACCGCGGCCTGCTGCCCTTCGTCGACATGGCCTACCAGGGCTTCGACAAGGACGCGACCGCGGACGCCACCGCGGTGCGACTGTTGGCCGACTCCAGCATTCCTGCCTTCGTGGTGGCGAACTCCTACTCCAAGTCGTTCTCGCTGTACGGCGAGCGCGTGGGCGCGCTCAGCTTCGTGGGCGCCGACCGCGACGAGGCCGCGCGCCTGCTGTCGCGCATCAAGACCACGATCCGCGCGAACTACTCCAGCCCCGCCACGCACGGCGGCAAGCTGGTGGCGGGCGTGCTGGAAAGCGCCGAGCTGCGCGCGCTGTGGGAGCAGGAACTGGGCGCGATGCGCGGCCGCATCCGCGCGATGCGCGCGGCCTTCGTGGACAAGCTCGCTGCGCTGGGTGCGCCGGACTTCGGCTTCATCAACCGGCAGGCCGGCATGTTCTCGTACTCGGGTTTGAGCAAGGCGCAGGTGGATCGCCTGCGCGACGAGTTCGCGATCTACGCGCTCTCCAGCGGCCGCATTTGCGTGGCCGCGCTCAACACCGGCAATATCGACTACGTGACCGGGGCGGTCGCGGCCGTGTGCCGCTGATCCTTGTCGGGCACGACGAGGCCTGGACCATCCGCGGCGTCATGCCCGCGAACGCGGGCATCCATGTCGATCTTCGTCGAGCAGAAATTGGATTCCCGCTTGCGCGGGAATGACGTCACCGCCGAATCTGGCATGTGGCCGCCGCAAGGCGGCCTTCGCATCTGCATGGAAACTTGAATGTTCTTCCGCAACCTCACCCTGTTCCGCTTTTCCCCCGCCGTCGCCGACGACCTGAAGCGCCTCGACGAAGCGCTGGGCGAGCACCGCCTGCGCCCCTGCGGTCCGCTGGAGATGTTCACCAAGGGCTTCGTGCCGCCGGTCGGCCGCGGCGACGACGCGCCGCTCACCCACGCGGTGAAGCATTGCACCTGGCTCACCGTGGGCGGCGAGGACAAGCTGCTGCCCGCCGCGGTGGTCAACGACGAGCTGCAGCGCAAGGTGCGCAAGATCGCCGAGGAGGAAGGCCGCAAGGTGGGCGGGCGCGAGCGCAAGCGCCTCAAGGAAGACCTGCTCACCGAGCTGCTGCCGCGCGCCTTCGTGCGCAGCTCGCGGATGTCGGCCTACGTGGATACGAAGCACGGCTGGCTGGTGCTGGACACCTCCAGCCGCAAGAGCGCCGAGAACGCGCTGACCCAGATCCGCGAGGCGCTGGGCAGCTTTCCCGCCGTGCCGCTGGCGCCGGAGGAGGGCCCGCGCGTGCTGATGACCGACTGGCTCGCCAACGGCACGCTGCCCGCCGGCCTCGCGTTCGGCGACGAGGTGGAACTGCGCGATCCGGCCACCGCCACCGGCGCGATCGCCAAGTGCCGCCGACAGGATCTCGATGCGGAAGAGGTGAAGGAGCACCTGCGCAACGGCAAGCAGGTGTTCCAGCTCGGCCTGGTGTTCGACGACCGCATGAGCTTCGTGCTCGGCGAGGACCTGATCGTGCGCAAGCTGAAGTTCCTCGACGTGGTGCTGGACGAGATGGGCGACGGCCACGAGGACGCCCAGGCCGAGGCCGACGCCGGCTTCGCCCTGCTTACCTTGGAACTGGAGCGTCTGCTGGCCAAACTGGAGGAATGGTTCGGTCTGCCGCGTCCCGCCGACGCGTGAGATTGGCGCCAGGCCGGGCTTCCCGGCAGGCGTGACGACCGCCCCTTGCGCCCGAACCCGGTTCTCCCCACATACTGGCCGTCCGGGCACGCCAACCCATGGCGGTGCCAGGACGTACAGGCAGCAGGCTCATGGCGCAGCATCTCGAAGGCGACTGGCTGGAACTGGCGACCGCAGGCGGCAACACCATCCGCGTGCTCAAGGCCGCCCATCCGCGCGCGCGGCGCCTGCGCCTCACCGTCACCCCCAAGGGCGCGCGGGTGACCTATCCCGACGGCACCCATCCGGCCCAGGTCAGCGCCTTCCTGCGCCATCACGCCGACTGGCTGGAGCAGAAGCTCGACGAGCTGAACCTGATCGTGAAGCCGCTGCCACCACTGCGCGTGGGGCACGCTACCACGCTGCCGCTGCGCGGCGAGGTGGCCACGCTGGACTGGGCCGACGGCGCCTACCCGAAGATCGAGGCGCACGCCGAGGGCCTCACTCTGGTGATCCCGCGCCCGCACACCCGCGCCCTGCCGGTGGCGCGCGGCCTGCTGGCCTCGCATTTCGAATCGCTGATCCGCCGTGACGTGTCGCGCTGGCTGGCGTTCTACGTGCCGCAGCTGGGCCTCGCCCCCACTGCGCTCAAGGTGCGGCCGATGAAGAGCCTGTGGGGCAGCCTCGACACCCGCGACCGCATCAACCTCGACCTCGCGCTGGCGCTGGCGCCGCCCGCCGCGCTTCGCTACGTGCTGGTACACGAGCTCTGCCATCTCAAGGTGCGCAGCCACGCGCCGCGCTTCTGGGCGCAGGTGGAAGGCTTGCTGCCCGACTGGCGCGAACAGCGCGACTGGCTGCGCGGCAACGGCGCCACGCTGAAGGCCGAGCTGGACCGGCTGGTGGCGGACGTGGCGGATTGAGGCGGCCCCGGGACGACTGCGACTTCATTATCACCGCAGCGGATTTCTGCTTGCGGTGTCTCAATTGCACTTATGGTCTGGGATGGTGGAAATCCTTGGAGGCACATACGCGTGGTCGTCCTCCTACTCATCGTGATGCTGACGGCCCATTTGGCGCTGGCGTACTGGTGCGGTCATGCGGAAGCCGTGCCGCCCCAGCTGGCCATGTTGATGGTGCAGGGCATGGCGGTGTGGGCGGTGTTCACGCGCTACCGGCGTAGTCCATTCCTGATCCGGCTGCCATGGCTGCTGCTGGCGCTGGCCGTGCTGATGCAGATGCTATGGGACGGCACGAACGTGCTGGCGGCGGCGCTGGGCGACCAAGGCGGCTACCTGGCCGCACTCGCAACGGTGCTGTCGGCCTTGTACGTGATTCCGTGCATGTACATGTCGACGCGCTCGTTTACCTTGCACGAGCCGCGCACGGTGGCCGTGCTGGATCTGGTGCTGCTGTGCATGGTGGCGGTGCTGGTGTACCAGTTCTTCACTACGCTGTTGAGCGGGCCGCTGGCCTCCGATCCGGGCAGCATCTACGTGGTGGTCTACCTGGCCGATGCCATCGATTTTTCGCTGGCCGCCATGGCGATCCTCCGCCTGTTTGGTGCGCGCAGTTTCCGCTGGCGTTTCTTCTATTACGTGGCCGGCGCCTACCTGCTGGTCAACGCGTCGGTCGCCTGTATCTACAATCGCGTCGAAATGCAGGGCTTGCCATGGTGGGCGGGCTCGCTGATCAATGTCCCGCACGCCTTGCTGGTGCTGGTGGCGCTGCGCCAGCCGCCGCGATGGTTGCGTTCCTACCACCCGTCGCTGGGTACCTCGCAGACCATCGCCTCGTTCGCGCCGATCCTGTTGTCGACGATGGTGGTCATGCTCGGCATAAGCACCGCGCGCTTCGATTTCGTGCCCAGCTTGCTGGTCGGGGCGCTGGCAGTGCTGTTCTACGGGTTGCGTGTGGCGTTCATCCAGAGTCGCCAAATCGACCGGCAACGTGCCATCGACCTGAGCACCTGGCGGTTGGAGCAGCAGGTGGGCCGCGATCCTCTCACGGGCATCGCCAACCGGGCCACGCTGGACAAATGCCTGCGCGAAGCGCTGGAAGAGGGGCACAGGACCGGCTGCTTCTGCTCACTGCTGATGATCGATGTTGATTACTTCAAGCAGTACAACGATAGCCTCGGTCATATTGCCGGCGACGCATGCCTGGTGCAGGTGGCCGGCGCTTTGAGCCGCAGCCGGGTGCGCATGCATGATCTGGTGGCGCGCTACGGCGGCGAAGAGTTCGCCATCGTGCTGGTCGATACCAGCGCGGAGATGGCGCAAGAGGTGGCGCGCCGCTTGATCACCGCAATCGAACACTTGCAGATCGCCCATCCCGCATGCCCTCTGGGGCGCCTCTCGATCAGCATCGGGTCGGCCACCCAGACCGGGCAGACGCCGATCAATCCGGTGGCCATGCTGGACGAAGCCGACCATGCGCTGTATCGCGCCAAGCGCAATGGCCGCAACCGCTTCGAAGCGGCGGTGGCCGACACCGGTACGGTGACAATTTTGGGCGACGCCAGCAGCGCGTAGCGCCGGACGACCCGCTGCCAGCCGGGCGACAAACTCCAGCGACTTGCCCGGCGATACCGTCTGCGGGCATCGGTAAGGTCGGTTGCGGATCGAAAGCAGGCATCCGGATTGAACCCGGCCCGGCCGGATCGTGCGTACGCCCCGGCCGCAATGATGCTTCGTCCTCCCCGACGCACATGGCTCGCCCTGAAAAGCCTGACAACCGTCACTCGATCATGGCCGGGTGGCGGGGCATGCTGACGGCATGGTTCTTGTGGAATCCGCCGTATGTCCTTTCCATTCGCTACCGCCGTTTCCCTGATCTGGGCGGCCTGGCTGCTGTACTGGCTCGTCAGCGCGTTCGGCACCAAGCGGGCCGCGCGGGTGGACAGCCTGGGCACGATGCTGGTGTATCGGGTGCCCTTGCTGCTGGGCTTCATCCTGCTGTTCACCGATCGGCCGTGGCCGGGACTGGAATGGTTGTGGCAGGCCTTCCTGCCGACCGCGGTGGGCTGGGCCTGGCTGGGTCTGCTCCTGCTGCTGCTCGGTGCGGGCTTTGCCTGCTGGGCGCGCGTGGCGCTGGGGCGCAACTGGAGCGCGACGGTGCAGCTGAAGCAGGACCACGGGCTGGTCGTGGTCGGCCCCTACCGCTGGGTGCGCCACCCGATCTACACCGGCATGCTGCTGGGCCTGCTCGGCACGGCGCTGGTGATCGGCGAGTGGCGCGGCCTGCTGGCGCTGGCGCTCGTCGCCGCCGCGTTCTGGTTCAAGCTGCGCCACGAGGAAGCCTGGATGCGCGAGCGCTTCGGCGCCGCCTACGTGGACTACATGCGGCACACCAAGGCGCTGATTCCCGGCGTGCTGTGAGAGCCTGTTTACGATCTCCACATGGCCCGCGTTGCCTTGCCGTGGCCGTCAGGTGGTAGTGCGTGGCGCAGCGCCTGCCTGGCTGGCAGGCCAAGCCGCGCGCTGCCGCATGGCGGCCACGGCAGGGCAACCCGAAGAGTCGGGTCTGTTTGCCCCCATGCCTGCGTCATCACTCGGTCGTGGACGGACGTCCACTCCTTCGTTCTTCCTTGGCCTGCGCGCAAACAGCTCCCGACGCGGGCCATGCGGAGATCGTAAACAGGCTCTGAGGCGCGGCCGGGCGGATGGACGTCCATCCGCACTTGTACGCGTGGCGACGTGCGGCGCATGCTCGCCCGGCTCGCCCATACCCGCAGGAGTGATGCCAGCCATGAAACACTATTGCTGCCGACTGTTGACGCCGCGCGCCAGTTTTCCCGCCGACATGACCGCTGCCGAGCAGGCGTTGATGCAGGCGCACGTCGCGTACTGGCGCGAGCGCATGGGTGAAGGCCGGGTGGTGGTGTTCGGCCCGGTGTCCGATCCGTCGGGTCCCTGGGGCCTGCTGGTGCTGCAGCTGCCGGACGACATGGCGCCGGCAGCGCTGACCGGCGACGATCCGGTGATCCGAGCCGGCATCGGCTTCCGCTTCGAGGTCCATCCGATGCAGGCGGTGCTGCCGGAACCGCCGCGCTGAAACGCCGCGTGTTGTCGAAATGCCTGCCGCCGGCGCGTCCTGGCCGTGAGCGACGCGATCCCGCGCCTGCCGCCACCGGAGCATCGCCATGAACTACACCATCCTGATCTACGAGACCGCCGCCGACTTTGCCGCGCGGAACGATCCCGATGCGGAACGGCGCGAGGCCTACTGGTCCGCTTGGCCGCCGTATGCGCAGGCGCTGCGCGAGGCCGGCGTGTTCGCCGGCGGCGCCGGGCTGGAGCCGCCGGACACCGCCACCACGCTGCGTTTCCACGGCGACCGGCAGCATGTGCAGGACGGCCCGTTCGCCGACACCAAGGAGCAGCTCGGCGGCTTCTTCATCGTCGACGTGCCCGACCTGGACGCCGCGCTGGCCTGGGCCGCACGCGTGCCGCGTGCGCCGGGGCGCGTGTGCGAGGTGCGGCCCAACCTGAAGCCGATGGGCTAGGAGCCTGTCGAAATCGCCTTCGGCCGCGCGTCCATGTCGCGGACGCACACCGCGTCCGCCAACTCTCCGGAGGACCGCCATGCAATGCACGATACTGATCCACGAGCAGGCCCGCATCATCGCCATGCGCAAGGACCCGGCCCAGCGCGCCGCGCTGTACGCGCCGATCGGCGCCTACCTGGAGGCCCTGAAGGAGGCCGGCGTGTTCGTCGCCGGCGCCGGGCTGGAGGAGCCGTCCACGGCCACCGTGCTGTCCCCCGCGGGCAGCGGCTGGCAGGCGCAGGACGGTCCCTACGCCGACACCAAGGAGCAGCTTGCCGGCTATTTCCTGATCGACGTGCCCGACCGCGCCGCCGCTCTGGCCTGGGCGAAGCGTTGCCCGGTGCTGCCGGGTCGCACGGTCGAATTGCGCGCCAACCTGTGCCGGCCGGAGGAGACGCAGCCGGCCGCGCGCGCTGCAGGCATGAGCGCCGCGCGCTGACGGTGGCCGCGTGAGCGACGATGCCACGCGCCTCGCGATCGAGCAGGCGGCCGGCGCCAGCTACGGCCGCCTGCTCGCTTTCCTTGTCGCGCGCACGCGCGACGTGGCGGCTGCCGAGGACGCGCTGGCCGATGCCTTCCATGCCGCACTGGAGCATTGGCCGAGCGAAGGCGTGCCCGCGCAGCCGGAAGCCTGGCTGCTCACCGCCGCGCGGCGCCGGGTGATCGATGCCGCGCGCCGCGCGCAGGTGCGCCGTGACGCGCTGCCCGCGCTGCTGGCCGCGGCGGACGAGGCGGAGGAACAGGCCGTGCCCGATGCCGCGTTTCCCGACGAGCGCCTCAAGCTGCTGTTCGTCTGCGCGCACCCGGCGATCGCGCGCGACGTGCACACGCCGCTGATGCTGCAGACCGTGCTGGGGCTGGATGCCGCGCGCATCGCCTCGGCCTTCCTGGTGAAGCCGGCCACCATGGGCCAGCGGCTGAGCCGCGCCAAGACCAAGATCCGCGATGCCGGCATCGCGTTCGAGGTGCCGCTGGCCGATGAGTTGCCGGCGCGGCTGGGCGCGGTGCTGGAGGCGATCTATGCCGCCTACGGCAGCGGCTGGGACGATGTGGCCGGTGCCGATCCGCGCCGCCGGGGGCTGGCTGCCGAGGCGATCGCGCTGGGCCGCACCCTGCTGCAGCTGCTGTCGGCTGAGCCCGAGGTGCGCGGTCTGCTGGCGCTGATGCTGTATTGCGAATCGCGCCGCGCCGCGCGCCGCGACGAAAGTGGCGCCTACGTGCCGCTGTCGCGGCAGGACACCGCGTGCTGGTCGCGGCCGCTGATCGCGGAAGCCGACCGCCTGCTGCAGGCTGCGCAGCGCGCGGGGCGGCTGGGCCGCTTTCAGCTGGAGGCGGCGATCCAGGCCGTGCATGCGCGTCGTGCCGTCAGCGGCGTCACCGACTGGGACGCGCTGGCGTTGCTGTACGAGGGACTGGTGCGCCTCGCGCCCACCATCGGCGCCCTGGTGGGCCGCGCCGCGGCCGTGGCCGAGGCGCGCGACGCGGCGCAGGGCTGGGCCTTGCTGCAGGCGATCCCCGCCGAGGCCGTGCGCGAGTACCAGCCGTACTGGGCGCTGGCTGCGCACCTGCTCGCGCGCCTGCAGCGCCACGCCGAAGCCGACACCGCGCGCGAACGCGCGATCGGCCTCTGCGAGGACCCGGCGATGCAGGCGTTCCTGCGGCGGTCTTCGCCGGAGTCGCGCTGAGCGCCGTCAGTGCGACAGCGCGAATGCGGTGAGGATTTGCGCGGTTTCCGCGGGCTTCTCCAGCTCGGGCATGTGGCCGCAGCCGTTGAGCGTGCTGGTGCTGATCGCGCTGGCGTGCGTCAGGCCGTTGCGCAGGCTGTCCAGCGCGGAGATGTCGATCACCTTGTCGTCCTTGCACCACAGGCCGAGCACCGGCATGGTCAGTTGGTCGAGCCGGCTCTGCACGGCGAGGTATTGCGAGGGTTCGCGCAGTTCGCCCAGCACCTTGGCGATGAAGGCGTGGTCACGCACGTTGCGCGCCACCAGCACGTCGACGAAGCGGCCGGGGATGTCGGGACGCTGGTCGAACACCAGGTCGGCGGCATGCCAGAAGCCGGCGCGGTCGGAGAACACGAACGGGTCCTTGCCGGCCAGCGTCTCGCGGGCGAACGCGTTCTCCTTGAACTTCAGCCCGAACGCGTCGACCAGCGCCAGCTCGCCCACGTGCTCGGGATGTTCGGCGGCGTAGACGCCCGCGATCGCGCCGCCCATCGAGTGGCCCACCAGCAGGAAGCGGCCCAGGCCCAGCGTCTGCACGAAGGTCTGCAGGCGCGCGGCTTGGGCGTCGATGTTGTAGCTTGCGTCCGCGTCGCGCGAGGACTCGCCCCAGCCCGGCAGGTCGGGAATCACCAGGTGGAAGTGCGGCGTGAGTTGCTTGGCCACTTCCAGCCACACCTCCTTGCTGTCGGCGAAGCCGTGCAGCAGCACGATGGTGGGGCCTTCGCCGCCCTCGTAGTACGACCAGCGCGTGTCGCCGGCCTGCACCGAATGCTTCTCCAGGTGCGCGGCCATCGCCTCGCGCGCGATGTTCGCGCGGAACAGCCACTGCGGCGCGAACAGGTAGCTGCCGCCCAGCAGCACGACCAGCGCCACCACCACGATGGCGAGGAATTTCAGGCGGCGAAACAGCATGCGCTGCCAGAGCGGACGGGTGGAGGTGTCGGTGTTGGGCATGGCTGTGATTCTCGCTGAACGGACGATTCGTCATTCCAGTGCAAGCTGGAATCCAGTGCCTTGCCGCGCTTCGTGGATCAAAGTCGCTGGATCCCGGCCTGCGCCGGGATGACGAGCTGGTTGTCGTTGGAAGTGGGGTGAACGCTTACTTCGCGGTCGCCTGCTTGGCCTTGGCGAACAGTCGCTCCACCGCCTGCTGGGTCAGCGGGTGGTAGCCGTCCTTTGCCTTGGCGTAGACCTGTTCGGCCCAGGCGAGGCCGGCGGGCGTCTTGGCGAACGCGCCGTACACCGGCAGGGTGAGGTAGAGCCGGCCGATGCGGGTCATGTGCTCGGCGGCGGCGGGCCACACGGCCTTGTCGCCGGCGGCGATGGCATGCACGTACCAGCGCATGCCGATTTCGGCGTTGTGCGTGCCGGTGAGATGCCAGGCGGCGTCGATGGCTTGCACCTGGGCCAGCGTGGGCGCGTCGGGCAGGCGGTCGAGGAAGTACATCCATTCCTGCGTGTTCCAGCCCTTGGCATTGAGCTTCGCGGCCGGCAGCGTGCCGGCGAGGAAGGCCGTGCGTTCCCTGTCGATGGCGTCGAACTGCGGCGAGTCGGGGATCGGCGCGTCCTTCGGGATGCCGGTGCCGTAGACCCAGTCCTTCACCTCATCCCAGCTCATCTTGCCCGGGTACTTGTCGATCAGGTTGGGCTTGAGGTCGGCCAGCATCTGCTCGGTGGTGATGCTGTGCCAGGCGTGGTGGTCGAAGTAACCCTTGAGCCAGGCATCGAAATCCTTGCGGCCATAACGCTGCTCCAGCGTGCGCAGGAACCACGAGCCCTTGCTGTAGGCCACGTCGGAGAGCGAGTCGTCGCCGCCGAGGCCCTTGGGATCGGGCGCGAGCTTTTGCGCGTTCGCGGACATCGCACCGATGCCCTTCTGCAGCGCGCGGATCGCCAGCAGGTCTTCCTCGGTGGCCTGGCGCTTGCCGTACAGCGCCTCGGTGATGCGGCCCTGCACATAGGTGGTGAAGCCTTCGTTGAGCCAGATGTCGCGCCAGGTGGCGGCGGTGACCAGGTTGCCGCTCCACGAGTGCGCCAGCTCATGCGAGATCACGCTGACCAGGCTCTTGTCGCCCACGATGATGGTCGGCGTGGCGAAGGTCATGTTCGGGTTTTCCATGCCGCCGTAGGGGAACGAAGGCGGCAGCACCAAGAGGTCGTAGCGGCCCCATCGATACGGGCCGTACAGCGATTCAGCGGTCGCTATCATCTTCTCGGTGTCGGCGAACTCGCGTGCGGCCTTGTCCACCACGGACGGCTCGGCATACACCGCCGAGCGCGGCCCGGTCTCCTTCACCGCGATGTCGCCGGCGGCGATCGCGAGCAGGTAGGAGGGGATCGGGTGCGGCTGGTCGAACTTGAAATCGCCGTCCAGCGGATGCCTCGCGTCGTTGAGCGCGCTCATCACCACGCGGATGTCCTTCGGCGCGCTGACGTGGGCGTCGTAGGTGAATCGGATCGCCGGCGAATCCTGCAGCGGCACCCAGGAGCGCGCGTGGATGGACTCGGACTGCGAGAACATGAAGGGCGCCTGCTTGTCCGCCGTCTGCGCGGGCGGCAACCACTGCAGGCCGGATGCGTCGGGCGAGGTGATGTAGGTGATGCGCACCTGCGCCGGGTGGCGCGGCGTCTCGATCGTGAGCTTGCTGCCGAGTTCCCTGTCGGCGGGCGACAGCGCGTACTTCAGCGCGCGGGTCCTGCCGTCGGAATCCACCGCGTCGATGGAGGCGATCCTCAGGTCGCGCGTGTCCAGCACCAGGGTCGGCGCCTGCGGGTTCTTCCAGTCCAGCTTCAGCGTGGCCACGCCGTCCAGCCGCTTGTGCGGGAAATCGATCCTCAGGTCCAGGTCGAGATGGGTCACCACCACCTGGTCGGGCTGGGCATACGAGTTCGGGTCGTTGGCGCGGGCGGCCAGCGGCAGCACGAGGGCGCCGAGGGCGAGGACGGGAAGCAGACGCATGCAGCGGCTCCGGCAGGGAAACGGAAGCGCCGAGTATGCCATCGACGCGCCGGCAGCCGCCCGTGGCGGAAGGCCCGGACGGGCGCCGGCACGGCCCTCCGGCCGCTGCCTGGGTAGCTGTTTCTCGACGACGAAAAGGTGCAAGCTTCCGGCATGGATGCCACCACCTGTCGTACCCCGGTGGCTTATGGTCTGCAGAGGGAAGCATGCTGGTCGACGTGGGTCCGACTGGGTTCGGCTACTTCACCGCCGCGCTGATCGCCACCACCGGCATCGCGCTCGCTTCCGGCGTGCAGTTCGCAGTGATCGGCTTGTGGCGCCGGCGCGAGTCCATCCACCTGTCCTACGCGATGCTGTGCTTCTGTCTCGCCGGCTTGGCGCTGGGCAACCTGCTGTTGCGCACCGCCGGCGGCCTGGCCGAGGCGACCGCCGCGCTGCGCTGGATGATCGGGATGGCGGTCCTGTCCTACCTCCCTTTCGTGGCGTTCATCGGCGGCTATACCGGCGCGGTGGTGCCCCGTCGCGTGAAGCTGGTGCTGGGCGCGCTGCTGCTGCTGTTCCTCTGGCTCAACTGGGTAACGCCGACCACCCTGTTCTACACGCAACTGGTGGCGACGCCGGGCGACGTGCTGCCCTGGGGAGAGCGCTTGTACGGCATCGCCGGCACGATCTCGATCTGGGGCTGGCTGTTCCATCTGGCGAGCTACGCGCTGTTCCTCTGGGCGCTGTGGCGCGCCTGGCGGCAATACCGCCGTGGCGAGGCCATGCTGGCCCTGCTGCTGGGCATTTGTCTGCTCGTGCAGTTCGCGGCCCTGCTCTGGGGCGACATCGCGATCGACTGGCTCGGCGTGCGCTCGCCGTACCTGGATGCCTTCGCCTTCCTGCCCTTCGTGCTGCTGATGAGCCTGTCGCTGGCGGCGCAGCTGCGCCAGCGCTCGATGCAGCTGGAGCGCGCGAGGCAGGATCTGGAAGCCGAGGCGCATACGCGCCGCGAGGCCGAGCTGAGCCTGCGCCACATCGCCTACCACGACAGCCTGACCGGCCTGCCCAACCGCGCCCACCTGCTGGACCGCCTCGCCGAATGGCATGCCGACGCGCTGGCGCACGGCCAGCATGGTGCGTTGCTGCTGATCGACCTGGACAACTTCAAGACCATCAACGACGGCCTCGGCCACCATGTCGGCGACCATCTGCTGCAGGCGATCGCCGACCGCCTGCTCGCGGTGGTGCCGCCGGGCGCGGTGCTCGCGCGCCTTGGCGGCGACGAGTTCGTGCTGCTGCTGGAGCCGCTGCAAGGCACGCCGGCCGGGGTGCAGGCGCGGGCGCAGCAGGTGGCCAGCGACATGATCGCGCGCCTGGCGGAGCCGGTGAGCGTGGGCAGTCGCGTGCTGGCCGTGGGCGCCAGCGTCGGCGTGGCGGTATTCCCGGACGGCGAGGCGGACGTGGCCGACCTGCTGCGCCGGGCCGACATCGCGCTGTACCGGGCCAAGGCCGCCGGCCGCGGCACGGTGCGTCTGTTCCTGCCGCCGATGCAGCAGGAAGCCGATATGCGCCTGCTGCTCGAACGCGGCCTGCGCGCGGCGCTGGAGCAGGGCAGCATGGATGCGCAGTTCACCCTGCATTTCCAGCCGCAGCTCGGCCCGCAGGGCGAATTGCTGGGCGCCGAGGCATTGCTGCGCTGGCGCCATCCGCAACTGGGCAACCTGCCGCCGGCCGAGTTCATCCCGATGGCCGAGGAAACCGGGCTGATCCACGCGCTGGGCAACTGGGTGGTCGGCGCGGCCTGCGCCTGCATCCGGGCATGGGATCGCGACGGCGTGCCGTTTCGCGGGCGCCTGGCGGTGAACGTGAGCGCGTGGCAACTGGTGCAGCCGCGACTCGCCGCGCTGTTCGATGCGCAGGTGCGCGCGGCGGGCATCGAACCCGCGCGGCTCACGCTGGAACTGACCGAGAGCGCGCTGCTGCAGGATTTCGACAGCGCGCTGGCGACCATGCAGCAACTCGTCGTGGCCGGTTTCAAACTCGCGCTGGACGACTTCGGCGTGGGCTACTCCGCGCTGAGCTACCTGCAGCGGCTGCCGCTGGACATGCTCAAGATTGACCGCTCCTTCGTGAGCGAGTTGACGCCCGAGGTCGCCAGGCCGCTGGCGGGCTTCATCATCGACGTGGCCCACCGGCTCGGCATCGTCGCGGTGGCCGAAGGCGTGGAAACCGAATCGCAGCGCCTCGCCCTGGAGCAGATGGGTTGCGACGGCCTGCAGGGTTACCTGATCTGCCGCCCGCTGGACGATGCCGGCTTCCGCCAGTGGCTGGGCGAGCACGAACGCGCCCGATCCCTGGAGCAAGCGTAGCGCTCATGGGAGCCCACCGCGACGCTCTGCCGGCGGATCAGCCGTAGCGATCCGCCAGCCGATCGGTGGCCTGCACCAGCGCGTCGACGATGGCCGGGTCGGCCGCGCTGTGACCGGCGAGCACGATGCGGAGTTCGGCCTCTGGCCAGGCCGCGTGCAGGTCGAGCGCGGTCTTCACCGGACAGATGATGTCGTAGCGGCCGTGTACGACGGTGGCGGGGATGCGGCGCAGCCTGCCCACCTCGCGCAGCAATTGGTCCGGTTCGAGGAACATGCCGTGGCGGAAGTAGTGCGCTTCCAGCCGGGCCAGGCTTACCGCCTTGTGCGATTCGTCGAAATCGCCGCCGGCATCCGGGTCGTGGACCAGCGTGGTGCTGCCACCTTCGTAGGCGCTCCAGGCGCGTGCGGCGGCGAGGCGCAGCGTTTCGTCGTCGCCGTCGAGTCGCTTCCAGTAGGCCTCGATCATGTTGCCGCGCTCGACCTCGGGTATGAAGTCGCGGAAGCGCGCCCAGCGCTCGGGGAAGATGTATTGCGCGCCGCCGTCCGCTTCGTTGAACCAGCGCAGCTCCTCCGGTCGGGCGAGGAAGATGCCGCGCAGCACCAGCCCCAGCACGCGCTCGGGATGCGCCTCGGCGTAGGCCAGCGCCAGCGTGGAACCCCACGAGCCGCCGAACACCACCCAGCGTTCGATGCCCAGTTCCTCGCGCAGCGCCTCGATGTCGGCGACCAGATGCGCGGTGGTGTTGTCGACGAGGTCGGCGAACGGCGTGGACTGCCCCGCGCCGCGCTGGTCGAACAGCACCACGTGCCAGCGCGCCGGATCGAAGAAGCGGCGATGGTACGGCGCGATGCCCGCGCCGGGACCGCCGTGCAGGAACACCACCGGCAACGCGTCGGGCGTGCCGCATTCCTCCACGAGCAGGGCGTGGCGTGCGTCCACCGCGAGGCGGCGGGTGCGGAAGGGTTCGATCTCCGGGTACAGCTCGCGCATGGCGGTGTTCCTCATGTAGGAGCGCACCCTGTGCGCGAATGCCTTGTGCTTCAATCGGAGCAAAAGCATTCGCGCACAGGGTGCGCTCCTACGGTCTGTGTTTAGCTGAACTGCAGCGTCTCGGTGAGGTCCCCCGGCGCCGGCCCGCCCGCGGCGCGCATCGCCTGGTCGCGCATCGCGATGCCGGGCAGCGGCTGCAGCCCGAAGCGGCGGTTGAGTAGGCGCTGGATCGAGCCGGTGTCGTAGACGGTGTGCTCGACGTGGCCGCGCCTGGCGTGCGGCGAGACCACCAGTGCGGGAACGCGCGTGCCGGGCCCCCAGCGGTCGCCCTTGGGTGGCGCCACGTGGTCCCACCAGCCGCCGTTCTCGTCCACGGTGATCACCACCAGGGTGTGCGGCCACAGCGGACTCTGCTGCAGCGCTTCGACGATCTGCACGATGTGCGCGTCGCCCGCGGCCACGTCGGAATAGCCGGCGTGCATGTTGAGGTCGCCCTGCGGCTTGTAGAACGCCACCGTGGGCAGGGTGCCGCGCGCGATGTCGGCGAAGAGGCGGTTGCTGGCCGCGCCGCTGCCGGTGCCGCCGTCGCGCAGGTGCCGCGCGCGCGCGGCACTGCCGGGCGCGAAGGCCGCGAAATAGTTGAACGGCTGGTGGTGTTCCTGGAAGTTCGGGCCGTACGGGAAGCTGTCGTGCGTGCCGCGCACGCCCTTGCCGTCCAGCGCCAGCTGCCAGCCGCCGGCGTACCAGGCCCAATCGACGCCCGCCGCGCTGAGCCGGTCGCCGATGGTGGCGTGCACCTGCGGCGGCAGCGTGCTGGGGTCGGCGGGATCGGCCAGCAGCGGGTTCTTCGGGTCCTTGGTGAAGGCCGGCGCGTAGGGCGGGCCCATCGTGTTCACCGCCCAGAAGTCGGGTGTGAGCGCCATGCGCGAGGCGAACTTCGGCCGGCCCTGCATCGCGCTGGCGGGCGAATCCGCGGCCAGCTTCGGACGGATGCCGGCGGGATCGTCGCCGTCCAGTTCGGTGATCTGGAACTTCGCCGGCCCCTGGTCCGCATGCGGGAAGAACGGCGGCTGCGCGGCAACGAGGTACTGGTGGTTGAGGAAGGAGCCGCCGAAGGCACCCATGAAGAAGTTGTCGCACAGCGTGTACTGCCTCGCCAGTTGCCACAGCGCGAGCTTGTCCGCGCTGTCGCCGTAACGGCCCATCACCAGCGCGCCGCTGTCGCCCCAGGCCACGAAGCCGTCGTTGCGGCCGCCGTTGATCTGCAGCTGGTTGGTGTAGAAGCTGTGGATCAGGTCGCGGGTGACCAGCGCCTGCGGCAGCGGCTGGCCGTCGGGCGTGGCCAGCGCGAACGGCGCGTTGGCGAGGCCGCGGATCGCGTCCTCGGCGATCTGGTACTCGCGGCCGTCCAGCACCTGCTTGTGCGGCATCAGGCCATGCCAGATCGGCGGCAAGGTGTCGAGCAGGCCGCCATCGCGATCGCGCTGGCGGTAGCGGTCCGGTGCCAGCGCGGACAGCGGCTGCGCGAGGCCGGGGAAATCCCCGAACAGGTTGTTGAAGCTGCGATTCTCCGCGTAGATCACCAGCACGTGGCGGATGTGCTTGCGCAGCGCGGCATCCAGTGCCCCGGCGGTGCCGCTGGCGATGTGCGCGGCCTGACTGTTTGCGGCGGTCTTGCAGCCGCCCATGGCCAGCGCGGCACCGGCCAGGGCTATGCCGCCCAGCAGCCGGCGGCGCGCCGGGTCGTCGGGGGCGCCTTCGTCGTTGGCGGTCGGGGCGGGCGGCAGCTTCTCGGTCATGGCGGTTCACTTGTCAGGGCGAGAGGGAGAAAGTATGCACGCGGTGTGTCGGCATCGGCTCCCGCATCCGCACGACGACGGCGTGGCCGCCGCGGCGGGACAGGCGCGATTCATGGACGGATCGCAAGCGGGGCGAGATCCGGGCGTGGATCGGGCTTGCCAGGCTGGCACAGGGCCGGGCCGCCCTGCGGCGACACCGGTTCAGTCCAGCGGCAACTTGCGCGCGGCGTCCCACATCGTGCGGCTGATCGCGCGGTTCGCGTGCGGTGCCTGCAGCACGATCAGGGTGGTGGTGCTGATGCTGGCGTGGATCTTCAGCAGGCGGTCGAGCACGCTTTCGAGGTGGCCGATCGACATCGCCACCACGCGCAGCAGGGCGGAGTCCTCGCCGGCGAGGCGGCGGCAGTCCAGCACCTCGGGGATGTCGGCGACGATTTGGCCGATGCGTGCGCAGATGCCGCCGTCGCAGCGCAGCCGCACCATCGCCTCGATGCGGTAGCCCAGCCGCTTCGGTTCCACCACCGCGCGATAGCCGGTGATCACGCCGGCCTCTTCCAGCCGTTTCACGCGCTCGGCCACGGCGGGTGCGGAGAGTTTCACCTTGCGGCCCAGCTCGGCGTAGCCCAGGCGCGCGTCGCGCTGCAGGGCTTCGAGGATGTGCCAGTCCTTGGCGTCCAGATCAGATTTCGATTCCAAGGCGGCGTGCTCCGGTTTCATTTTGATCGACGGCGAAACATCCCGTCGGCCTGCCGATGCATTATTCCGCGGCATCGCCCGCAAGACTAGGATGCGCACTCCCCGGCACAGAATCTGCCCCATGGTTTCCACCGAACGCCTCGATGCGCGGGCTCTCGTCTGCATCGCCATCGCCCTGCTCACCTGGTCGTCGGCGTATGCCGCGATCGCCTACGCGCTGGCCTCGTTCACGCCCGGCGAGGTGGCGTTCTCGCGGCTCGCGATCGGCTCGCTGTGCTTCGCGGCCTTGCTGGCGGTGAAGCGCGTGCCGCTGCCGGCGCTGCGCGATTGGCCTCGGTTGTTCGTGCTCGGGCTGGTCGGCCTCACCACCTACCACACCTGCCTCAACTGGGCGGAAACGCGCATCGCCAGCGGCACCGCGTCCATCATCATCTGCCTGGTGCCCGCGGCGACGGCGGCGTTGTCGGCGCTGTGGCTGCGCGAGCGCCTGAGCCTGCGCACCTGGATCGGCCTCGCCATCGCGCTGGTCGGCACGGTGCTGGTGGTGCTGGCCAGTGGCCAGAAAGTCGAAGCCGACCCGAAGGCGCTGCTGGTGCTGGTCTGCGTGCTGGCCTCGGCGATCTTCTTCGTGGGGCAGAAGCCGATGTTCGCGCGCTCCAGCACGCTGGCGGTCACCGCCTTCACCTTCTTCGCCGGCACGCTGGGTTGCCTGCCGTTCGCGGGCGGCCTGCCGCAAGCACTGGCGGCGGCGCCGTGGTCGCACATCGCCGCGCTGCTGTGGCTGGGCATCGCGCCCAGCTTCGTCGGCTACCTCGCGTGGAACATCGCAGTGCATCGCGCCAGCGCCTCGCGGGTATCCAGCTTCATCTATCTCTCGCCGCCGATCGCCATCGTGATCGGCTGGGTGTGGCTGCACGAGGTGCCCGGCACGATGGTGCTGGCGGGCGGTGCGATCGTGATCGGCGGCGTGGTGCTGGCGAATGCGCGCCGGCGTCCCGTGGCGCCGGCGGTGGCGCTGGCCGAGGCGTGCAAGCCGTCCTGAATATCTCCAAAGAGGAGTGCCGCGTGTTCGAGCTCTACATCGCCAACAAGAACTACTCCTCGTGGTCGCTGCGGCCGTGGGTGTTGCTGCGCGAGCGCGGCATCGCGTTCGACGAGAAGCTGATGCCGTTCACCGGCGGAGCCGGCGCGAACTGGGATGCGTTTCGTGCGTTCTCGCCCACCGGCAAGGTGCCGTGCCTGCGCGACGGCGATACCGTGGTGTGGGATTCGCTGGCGATCGCCGAGTACGTGGCCGAGCGCGATCCCGGCGTGTGGCCGACCGATGCGCAGGCCCGCGCATGGGCGCGTTGCGCCGCCGCCGAGATGCACTCCGGCTTTCCCGAGCTGCGCAACGCTTGCACGATGAACTGCGGCGTCCGCGTGCGCATCGACGCGCCCAGTGCGGCGTTGCGCAAGGACGTCGCCCGCATCGACGAGTTGTGGAATGCGGGGCTGGCACGCTTCGGCGGCCCGTTCCTCGCCGGCAAGGCGTTCACCGCGGTCGACGCGTTCTACGCGCCGGTGGCGTTCCGCATCCAGAGCTACGGCTTGCAGCTCGGCGCCGCTGCGATGGCCTATGCGCAACGCCTGCTCGACCTGCCGGCGATGCGCGAGTGGTATGCCGCCGCACTGGTCGAGACCTGGCGTGACCCGGAGCACGAGGTCGAGGCGCGCCGCGCGGGGACCTGGCTGCAGGACCTGCGCACGGCTTGAATCACCGATGCGCCGTTCGTCGCGGACATGCCCGCGACGAACGGCGCCGATGCGGATCAGCGCTTCGCCTTGTTGTGCTTGACGCGCTGGATGCGCTTGCTGTCGCGGTTGTCGGCGCGCCGGATGCGCTTCTGTTCGCGCGGGCCGACGCGGCCGTTGTTGGTGCCGGCCACGTGCTCCAGGTGGTCGACATGCGCCTGGCGGCCCTGCATGCGCGCGTCCTCGCGGTTGGTGAGCTGGCCGGACTTCACGCCGTTGGCGAGGCGTTGCTCCTGGTTCGCATTGCGCTGCGCGTCGGCCTGCAGGCGGCGCGACGAGGCCGAATTCGGGTTGCCCGTGATCGCGTCGTGCTTGTCCTTGTAGATCGCCGCGCTGTCGCGATTCTGCATGCGCTGGATCTGCGCGTTCTCGGCCTTGGTCATCGGGCCGTTGCGCATGTCGCGCTGCTCGGTGCGGTCCAGGTTCGCCTCGCGCTGTTCGAGGTTCGAGGCCTGGCGCGTGCTGAGCTGGCCGGACTTCAGGCCCTGGTCGATGCGCTGCTGCTGGTTCGCGTCGCGCTGGGTGTCGCTGGCCGCGTTCTGGGCCGGTGCGCTCTGCGCCTGCACGGCTGCCACGCCGCCCAGCCCGCACAGGCCCAGCAGGCCGACGACCAGCCACTTCTGTGCATGGTTCTGCATGGTGTTCTCCTCCTCCTCGTGGTGCCGCCCGTTGCACGGGCGGTCTGGGAGCGGAGAACGGGGCGTCCGGAGCGCCGATGACGCGCCGACCGGCGCCTGTTCAGGTGCCAGTCGAACTGCGGCACGACCCGGCTCAGTCGAACGGAGTGACCCGCAGCACGGCGGGATCGTCGGCATGTTGCAGCAGCAGCCGGCGCACGCGGTCCTGCCAGGCCAGGCCGAACGCGGCGCGCTGCGCGGCGGTGGCGTCCGACTGCATCGCGACACTCATCAGGGCGCGCGCCTGCGGCGACGGCGGCACGCTGGAGAGGTCCAGCTCCACCGTCACCGACTTGCCGTTGTCGCGACGGGTGAAACGGATTGCCTCGCCGCCCGGCGCGTCCGCGAAGCCCAGCAATCCCTGCCGCACGAATCGGCCGCCGATGCCGTGGAAACCGTTCCCGGCGGCGGCGCCGGTGACCAGGGTGAGCACCTGCGAGATCACGCCGGTGACGGTTTCGTCCTCTGGTGCCGGCATCTGCACCGCGATGCCGCCGCGTTCGGCTGGTTCGTCCGGATACAACGCGCGCAGCGCCGCGCGTGCGGTCAGCCAGGCGCCGGCCACGGTGGGGCAGGAGTGCCCGGCCAGGCGCACCGCGTCGAGGTAGCGGTATTCCAGCAGGCCCCCCTCGGCCGCGCCGAGCAGGTCGGCCAGCGGATCGCGCACGACGATGCGCGGCGCCTCGTCGAAAAAGGCGGGATGCTTCATCACTCTTCCGGCAGGCCGGTGATGCCGAAGTCGATCACCACCGCGTCGGCGTCGCGCTGTCGGTAGGTCACCGTGAGGTGTTCGCCGAGGCGTTCGCGCAGCTGGGCGATCAGCGGGATCGGATCGTGGTCGTTGACGAAGCGCATTGTCTCGCCCGAGCGCAGCACGCCGATCGCGCCGAAGATCGCCGAGTGGCGGAAACGCCGCGCCACGCCGCGGGCGTCGAAGAGGTGGGTGTGCTGGTCGAAGACAGTGTCGGGGGACATCGGCGCGTGCTCGCGGGAAAGGGAGCACAACCATATGCCGTGCGCCGCGGCGCGCCCCTGACCTGGATCAACCGCGTTCTCAGTCGGCTGCCGCCGCGCTCATGCGCCGCAGGGCACGGCGGCGGCCAATCGCGACATAGACGCGGGCGAGCAACGGGATCGTCAGCAGGAAGAAGTTGTTGTTGCCCGGGATGTGTGGTGCCGCCAGCAGCGCGGCGGTGGCTGCCGTGGGCAGCGTCAGTGCACGCCAGCGCAGTGCGTTGAGCTCCTCCGGCGGCACCCCGGCGCGTACCCGCCCGGGCCGGAGCGCGAGCTGGAACAAGAGCAACTGCAGCAGCCCGGCGGCGAGCAGGGTGGCCGAGTAGAACACCTCCGGTACGCGCGCGAGCGGGTTGGAGCTCATCAGCGCGGTGGCGAAGGGCATGAAGGCGATCACCATCAGCAGCAGCATGTTCGGCCACATCAGGCGGGGCTCGCAGCCGTCCAGCACGCCGAACAGCCGGTGGTGCGCGATCCACAGTGCGCCGATGGTGAGGAAACTCAGCACGAAGCCCATGAAGCTCGGCACCAGGTGCGCCAGCGCGGCGAGGTAGGCGGCATCGTCCAGCGTGTCCAGCCGCGGTACGTGCACCTCGATCACCAGCAGCGTGATCGCGATGGCGAACACGGCGTCGGAGAAGGCCTTCAGGCGTTCGAGTTGCGGCGTTCCATGGCTCATGCGTCGTCCTTCAGAACTTGTAGGCCCGGTGGATCGCCACCACGCCGTTGGTGAGGTTGCGCACCTCGACCTTGCCGAAGCCGGCGCGCTCCATCATGCCTTTCAGCGTGGCCTGGTCCGGGTGCTTGCGGATGGATTCGGCGAGGTACTGGTAGCTGTCGGCGTCGCCGGCGAACAGGCGGCCGAGCTTCGGTAGCACCTTGAACGAGTGGAAGTCGTAGAGCTTGTTGAACAGCTCGCTCTGCACGCGCGAGAACTCCAGCACCAGCAGGCGGCCGCCGGGTTTGAGCACGCGGCAGATGTCGGCCAGCGCCTTGTCCTTGTCGGTGACGTTGCGCAGGCCGAAGGCCATGGTCACCGCGTCGAAACTGTTGTCGGGGAACGGCAGGCATTCGGCGTTGAGCTGCGCCCAGCGCAGGCCGGCCACCTGGCCGCGATCGGTGAGGCGGTCGCGGCCCACGCCCAGCATGGCGGCGTTGATGTCGCCCACCACGATCTCACCTTGCCCGCCCACCACGGGTTTCAGCAGCGCGGCGATGTCGCCGGTGCCGCCGGCGAGGTCCAGCACGCGGTCGCCCTTGCGCACGCCGCTGATCGCCACGAAGTGGCGCTTCCACAGGCGATGGATGCCGAACGACATCAGGTCGTTCATCAGGTCGTAGTTGCGCGCGACCGAGGTGAACACTTCGCCGACCAGCTTCTGCTTGTCGGCGACGGGCACGTCGCGGAAACCGAAATGGGTGGTGGAAGGCTGCTCGTTCATGGCGTATTGGAACCCGATGGAGATGTCGTCACAGCGGCAGGTCGCGCTGCGTGCCTTCTTCTTCCGCGTCGACGTTCGCGGGGACATCGGCGGGATGCGTGCGATGGGCCTCGTGCTCAGCCTCCACGTGGCGCTGGTGCAGCTCTGCACCGGCATCCGCAGAGGCCGTGAGCGGCACGGCGGCGGCGGACCCGGGTGCTGCCTCGTCGGCCACGAGCTCGCGTTCGCCGCCGGGGGTGATCTTGAGGATGGAGTGGCGCATCTCGCGCGACAGGATCACCCGCGCGTCGCGCACCATGTCGTCGAGCGCACTGTCGTAGTCCAGCTTGCCGGCCTCGTCGGTCCACACCACGCGGCGCTCGCGCAGCTTCTGGATGAAGCCGCGGAACAGTGCCTTGTCGAAGAACTCCGGCGCATTGAGCTCGTTAAGCAGGGATAGCCGCTGCGCGGTGAGCGTACAGGTGGTTTCCAGCTCGGTGGCGGTGAGCGCGTGCGGGCCGTGCTTGGCCAGTGCGGCGATCGCGATGTAGTAGCGCTCGAAGGCCTGGATCAGGCTGCGCGCGATGATGCGGAGCTGGAACGCGCTGTCGTCTTGGCCCGGTGCGCGCTCCAGCATGCGGCCTTCGCCGGTGGTTTCGAGCAGGCCGCGGCGCACGAAGAAGTCGATGGTGGCCTGCAGCTGCGTGCCGAAACCTTCCTCGTCCCAGGCCAGGAACAGCTCGCCCTGCAGGAACGGGTAGATGATGCGGCCCAGCCGCTGCACCGAGGCGCGCGACATGCGCCGGTTGTTGAGGAAGCAGCAGGCCACCCACGCGCCGGCGGCGACCAGGTGCAGCACGTTGTTGCGGAAGTAGCTGAGCAGCACCGCCTGCTCGCCTTCCACGTCGAGCACGTCGCCCAGCGGATGCTTGACGCGGCGGATCCAGCCCATCTGTTCGCCGTAGGCGATGATGCCGGCCGGGTCCGTCGGGGTCAGCGTGACGCGGTCGGAGTAGGGCAGCTCCAGCAGCAGCGACTTGGTGAGTTCCAGTTGCGCCAGCAGGTCGTTCTCGGCCATCGCGTGCTTGGGCGTGGCCAGCAGGGTCAGCGCGAGCAGGTTGATCGGGTTGACGTCGGCGGCGCGGTTGACGTTGACCTGGATCTTCTCGGCAAGCTGATCGATCACGCCGCCAAGCCACTCGGGGCGGCTGTCGGGATCGGCGCTGGCGCTGCGCCAGTCCTTGCTGGCCGCGTCCAGCAGCGGGTTCAGCTCGATCGGTTCGCCGAAGTTGATCGTGACATGGCCGTAGCGCTGCTTGAACAGCCCGCCGATGCCGCGCAGCAGGGCGAACAGGGTTTCCTTCTCCTTCGGCTGGCCGCTGAGCTCGCCTGCGTAGCTTTTGCCTTCCATCAGCTTCTCGTAGCCGATGTACACCGGCTGGAACAGCACCGGCCGGCGCGGCGCGCGCAGGAACGCGCGCACGGTCATCGACAGCAGGCCGGCGCGCGGCGCCAGCAGGCGCCCGGTGCGCGAGCGGCCGCCCTCGATGAAATATTCCATCGGCACGCCGCGGTCGATCAGCTGCGCCATGTACTCGTTGAAGATCACCGAGTACATCGCGTTGCCCTTGAACGTGCGGCGCATGAAGAACGCGCCGCCGCGGCGCAGGATCGGCCCGATCACCGGCAGGTTGAGGTTGACGCCCGCGGCGATGTGCGGCGGCACCACGCCGGACATGTGCAACTGGTAACTGAGCAGCAGGTAGTCGGCGTGGCTGCGGTGGCTGGGCACGTAGATCACCTCGTAGCCCGGCGCGGCGGCGCGGGCCTTGTCGAAGTGGTGCATCGCGATGCCGTCGTACAGCTTGTTCCAGAAGTTCGACAGCAGGAACGACACCGAACGCACCACCGGGTGCGAATAGTCGGCGGCGATCTCCAGCATCATCTTCTGCGCGCGACGCCAGGCCTTGGCCTCGCTGATCTTCTCCTTCGCCGCGGTGGCGGCGATCGCCGCACGCACCGGCTCGGCGCGCAGCACGTCGTCGACCACGGTGCGCCGGTGCGAGAGGTCGGGGCCGATCACCGCGGCGCGGATGCGCCGGAAGTGGGTGCGCAGCACGCGCGCCAGCTTGCGCGCGAAGCGCGGCGGCGGCAGCTCGCCGGATTCGGCCAGCACTTCGCGCAGCGACACCGGTGCGGCGAAATGCACCGTGGTGTCGCGGCCGTTCAAGAGCAGCGCCAGCAGGCGGCGGAAGCGGCCCACCATCACCCAGTTCTCGGAGAACAGCACGCTGAACCAGCCCGATTCGCGGTTCGGCGCGCGGCCCACGTAGATCGACACCGGCACGATCTGGATGTCGCGCTCGGGCAGGCCTTCCAGCGATTGCACCAGTTGGCCCAGCGGTTCGTTAGGCGAGCGGTGGCGCTTGCGCCCGAGCAGCCAGCCGTCGCGGCGCATCAGCGCGAACACCGAGCGCCGGCGGCGGGTGCCGGCCAGCGGCTGCAGCGGGCTGGGCAGGCCGGCCTCGCGGCAGGCGCGGTCGAGGATCAGCGCGTCGGAGAAACCGTCGCGTTCGATTACGTAGCAGACCGGCACGCCGGCCTTGAGCAGGGTGGCCGGTTCCGCCGGGTCGCGGCGGATGCGCACCCAGGGTTGCAGCAGCTGACCCGCCAGGTGGAACCACCAGGGGGCGCGGCGACGAGGGGAATCCGCGATGGAGATGTTCTGCATCCGCCTATTCTACCGGCTGGCTCGTAAAACCATGCTCGCGCGTGTGGTGGGCCGGCCAGTCTCCCTTTCTCCCGGATTGTGCCGGGGAGACGGTGAGAGTGGGGAGCGTATTGGAGGGCGCGCATGCCGCCCTCTCCCAACCCCTTCCCCGCCAGCGGGGGGAAGGGGGTCAGTTCTTTGCGGCGGTGCTGGCGGCGGGAGCCGGGAGCGTCGTCAGCGCCGTGCTGCCTGCCGCGACGGGCTGCTGAAGGCGCTCGTGCGCCTCGCGCACGTTGTCGATCAGCGACTCGCTGTACCAGCGGCCGCTCAGCTGCACCAGGGTGGATTCGGCGGAGAGCGGCTTGCCGAGCAGGGTGTAGTCGATCTTCACCACGGCGCGGCCGTCCTGGCTGGAGAGCGTGCTGAGCTTGACCGAGTTCAGCGTGTCGTCAACCGACAGGCCGTAGATCGCCAGCAGTTGCTTGAGGCCCGCGTAACCGGTGGCGTATTTCGCCATCGCAGCGTCGAAATCCATGCTGCGAAGCTGATCCGGGCTCTTGAGGTCGAGCTTGCGCGCGGTGGCCACCACCACGCTCACGGCCTGCCTGGCCCTGGCTTGGTCGAACCACGGCGCCTGCTTCGCCCACGGCACCAGCACGTCGATCAGCTGGTTCGCCTGGGTCTTCTGCTCGCCGTTCAGGCTCTTGTTCTGCGCCACGCCGTTCTTCAACAGCGCGTCGCCCACGCTGATCATCACCGGCAGCTGGTCCTTGTACTGCTGCTCCATCTGGCCGAGCTTGGGTTGCAGTTCGGCGTAGAGCTTGTTCTCCGCGTCCGGGTCGGTGAGCTTCTGCACGGCCTCGTCGAACTTCGCCTTGTCCGCGGCGCTGACCGGCGGCTGGTTCGCGTTGTGGCGACTCCAGTCCGCGCGCAGGGTGGCGTATTCGGCCGGCGGCAGGGCGTGCTTCCACAGGCCGTTGAAGTCGCCCGCCTTGAGCAGGTCGATCGAACCCTGCACGGCCGCTTCAGGCGTGCTGCCACCGACCTGCGTGGCTTCGTCCTTGTTGTGGCAGGCGGCCAGCGCCAGCACGGCGAACAGGGGCAGCAGGCAGTGGCGGAGGGTGTGGAAGCGCATGGACAGGTCTCGCGATGCGGAGAGAGGAAGGCGCCGGCCGGCGTGGTGGCGGGTCAGGGTAAGCGGCACGGCAAGGGCGGGCAAGGGTCGACCGCAGGAACCTGCGGGCGCCGTATTGAAATGTGTGGCCATGGATGGCCACCCGTGTGGCGTTCGCGATCGGGGACGATCGCAAAGACCATGAGAAGTGCGGCCACGGATGGCCACCCACATGACGTTCGCGATCAGGGACGATCGCAAAAACAAAGAAAAGCCCCGCGGGCTTAGCCTCGCGGGGCAATCCGGCTGAGCCGGTGGGAAATGGCCTTGCCTGCGGAAACGTTTCGGTCAGCAGCAGGTAGGCGAGGCAGATATTACCGGGCCGTTAAACTTGAGGCAACACTTTTGTTTTGTTTTGTAACTTGATGTTTTATATCAGTTATATCGTAGTGCGTCGAGCTTCTGCTGACGCCGCAGCGCCGGCGGTGCGCTCCAGTCGTTGTTGAACAGCGCCGGCTCCCAACTGCCGTAGGTGGGATTGGGCAGCACGAACCAGCGGGTGCCGACCCAGTCCATGTAGCCGGCGATGGCCTGCTTGCGGCCGGCCTCGGTATTGGCGACGACATCGACGAAATCGCCCAGCTGGTCGCCGAACTGCATCAGCACGCGGTACTTGCGGCCCACCAGTTGGCGGCGGCAGCCCTTCTCGGTGCCCACCTGCTCGCAGCCCGGCAGCACCGTGCCCAGGCCGAGGAAAGCCTCGGGACCGGATACCGGGAAGCCCAGCTTGCGCAGATTCGCCAGGGTGGCCGTGTCCAGGTCTTGCGCGCGGTTGGAGAGGTAGATCACCGCGATGCCGTGCTCTGCGGCGTAGCGGGTGAAGGCCAGGGCGCCGGGCATGGCCCGGGCGCGTTCTTCCTTGCACCAGGCAGCCCAGCTGGCCTCGTCGTATTGGCCGCCGCTCTTCACCAGGCGGGCCTGGTAAGGCGAGTTGTCCAGCGCGGTCTCGTCGATGTCCAGCACCACCGCGGGCGGCAGGCCGGTGAAGGGTGTGGTGCGATCGTCCTTCGTCAGCGCATCCCACTGCGGGTCGTGCAGCGCGGCCAGCAGGCGCGACTGGGCATCGCGGAAGGTCTGGATGTAGATCAGGTCGTGTTCGATCGCGGTCTGCGTCCACACCACTGCGTTGAGGTTGTCGTCGGCGTCGGCTGATTTCGCTGCTGCGGTTGGCGCGGACGTGGGGTGTGGGGGTGCGGCGGCGCAGCCGGCGAGCAGGGTGAACGTGGCCAGGGCCAGCGGCAGGTGAAGTCGCATGGGGCGGGAGATCTCCGGAAAAGGGCGGCGAGTCTGGCAGGATTTTACGACAGGGCCGTGTCGGGGGCTGGTTGCCGCCATCGTGGACTGACAGACTGGCCGCCATCCCCGCCATCCTCGGAGCCCGCATGCACGATCCGACGTCTGCTGCGTCCCGCGCCAGCTCGCCCGCCATCCGCGCCACCAGTTACGTGCTCGCCGCGCTGGCGCTGTGGCTGGTGCTGCAGCTGCACCTGCTCTCCGCTCTGCTGGCGGGCCTGCTGGTGTACGAACTGGTGCAGGCGGCGGTGCCGCTGCTGGGGCGGCGCATCCCCGGCGACCGCGCGCGCGTGGTGGTGGTGGCCGTGCTGGGCGCGGTCGTGGTGGGCTTGCTGGTGCTCTTGATCCTCGGCGCGATCAGCTTCTTCCGCAGCGAGCTGGGCAACCCCGAGCTGCTGTGGCAGCAGCAGCTGATGCCGCTGGTGGAGAAGGCGCGCCAGCAGCTGCCGGCAACCCTGGTCAACCACCTGCCCGACAGCGTGGACGACCTGCGCGACGGCGTGGTGGAGCTGGCGCGCAAGCACGCCGTGACCCTGCAACTGGCGGGCAAGGAGGCGGCGCGCGTGTTCGTGCACATTCTGATCGGCCTGGTGCTGGGCGCGATCGTGGCGCTCAGCCGCACCCGACCGGCGCATCAGGCGGGGCCGCTGGCGGCGGCGCTGGGCCAGCGCAGCCATCGGCTGGCCCAGGCGTTCCACGACATCGTGTTCGCGCAGATCAAGATCTCGCTGGTCAATACCGCGCTCACCGCGATCTTCCTGCTCGGCGTGCTGCCGCTGCTTGGCATCCACGTGCCGCTGTCGAAGACGCTGGTAGCGATCACCTTCATCGTGGGGCTGTTGCCGGTGGTCGGCAACCTGATTTCCAACACCGCCATCACGATCGCCGCGCTGTCGGTGTCGCTGGGCGTGGGCATCGCCGCGCTCGGCTTCCTGATACTGGTCCACAAGCTGGAGTACTTCCTCAACGCGCGCATCGTGGGCTTGCAGATCCATGCGGCGGCGTGGGAGCTGCTGATCGCCATGCTGCTGCTGGAAGCCGCCTTCGGCCTGCCCGGCGTGATCGCCGCGCCTATCTATTACGCCTATCTCAAGGGCGAGCTCGAAGCGCAGCGCTTGATCTGAGGGCCTGGCTCAATCCGCCTTCCCGATGCCGGCTCCGGCCAGCAGCCAGCGCAGATCGCGCAACTGCGTCTCGTAGTGCCGCCAGTGCCCCACGGCGTCGCGGTAGATCGGCGCACGTACCTGCCAGGCGTTGGGCGTGTTGACCGGTGCGGTGTTGCTCTCCGAGCGCAGGCAGGCATCGTTCCAGGGAAGTTCGCAGAAGGCCAGCAGTTCGCGCGTGGCGGCCTCCGTGTTTTCCACCAGCGATTCGTAGTGCGCCTCGTGGATGCGCCCCGGCAGCAGCTTGCGCCAGTGCGCCAGCAGGCGGTCGAACTGGATGTAGTAGCGGCCGATGTCGTCGAGGCCGAAGGAGTAGTCGTAGAACCCCGATGTCTGTTCGAACAGGTGGCGGAAGTTGCCGATGCAGGTGTCCAGCGGGTCGCGGCGCAGGCAGACGATCTTCGCGTTCGGCAGCGCGCGGGCGATGAAGCCGGCGTAGAGGAAGTTGTGCGGCATCTTGTCGATGAAGCGCGGCGTCTCCCCCGTGACCGGCCGCGTGCTGGCGAGATAGGCCGCGCCCAGCTGCTGCCAGTCGATATGGCGGGTACGGGCGGCGATATCCGCTTCGCCCAGCAGGGCGGTGGGACAGCCGGAGGCCCGCTGCAGCAGGGTGGGGAAGTTCTGCAGCTCGCCGGTGGAGCACACGTCGGGGTGGCTGGAGAGGATGCGGTCCAGCAGGGTGGTACCGGTGCGCGGCATGCCGATGATGAAGATCGGCTCGCGCGTGGGGTCGCCCCCGACGGGCTCCGCATCGGCGGCGGGGAAGGCGCGGATCAGCGCATCGAACATCGCCTCGTCGCGCGCGAACGTGTAGGGCCGCATGCGCCGGCCAGCCGCCTTGCCGCGCGTGTAGTGCCCGAAGGCGGCCGAGTAGTCGGCGAGGTCGTCGCATTCCTTGCCCAGCGCGATGTTGAGCAGGAGTTGCGCGCCGGGATCGCTGCCATGTTGCTGTAGCAACTCGTGCATCCGCGCGACGTGGTTGTGTTCCACGGTCTGCCGCTGCAGCTGGGCGAGCAGCAGGTGGGCGTACCAGTGACGTGGTTCGAGCCGGATGCAGGCCTCCAGTTCGTGCTCGGCGCCCTCGGTGTCGCCCAGCGCGTTCAGTGCGTAGGCGAGGTTGAGGTGGGCGATCGCATGCTCGGGCGCCAGCGCCACGGCGCGGCGGAACGCATTGGCCGACTGCATCAGGGCGTTGGCGTGCCGGTAGACCATGCCCAGCGTATCCAGGGTCTGCGCGTCATTGGGCGACAAGGTCATTGCGCGATCCGCGACCAGCCGCGCCTCGCGGAAGCGGCGTGCCTGCGCCAGCGCCTTCGCGTATTGCGCGACGTAGTCGGCGCGGCGCGGTTCCAGGTGGGTGGCCTTCAGCAGGTGCTCCAGCGCCCTCGGCATCTGCTGCACCTGCTGCGTCTGCATGCAGGCGATGCCGACCATGAAATGCACGCGTGCATCGTTCGGCGCAATGGTCAGCAACTGTACGGCGCGCTGCTGCACCCGCGGCCAGTCGTTCTGGTTGAAGGCGGCGACGAGCTTGGTATAAGCCCGGGTCGAGTCGATCACGGTATTCCCCCTGGCGCCGGGGCAGAGAGGCGGCCGGACGCCATCCACACAATGAAAGGCAGGCGCCCGATCGTCAACTAGGCGCCCGCGAGCATCGCCTTGATCCGCGCCATGTGCGATTCGGCCGTCTCGCGGGTCATTTCCTTGTCCGCCTCCGGATCCTTGCCCTGCCAGTGCAGGTCGGCCTGCGGCAGCTCGTGCAGGAAGCGGCTGGGCTGGTTGCTGTGCACCTCGCCGTAGCGCTTGGTCTTCGCCGACCAGGACAGCGTGAGCAGCTCCTTGGCGCGGGTGATGCCCACGTACATCAGCCGGCGTTCCTCGTCGATGCGGCCCTCGTCGATCGCGCCGTCGTGGGGCAGCGTACCGTCCTCGCAGCCCACGATGAAGACGAAGCGGAACTCCAGGCCCTTGGCCGCGTGCAGCGTCATCATGCGTACCGCGTTGCCGGGGTCGTCGCGGTCGGCGTGGCTGAGCAGGGCGAGCTGGGCGGCGAGGTCGCCGGCGCTGTCGCCTTTCTGCATCGCGCGGAACCAGTCGGTGAGTTCGCGCAGATTGCCGAGCTTGCGCTCGCGCGCGGAGGCGTCCGGCGTGGCGGCGGCGAGCTGTGCCGCGTAGCCGGTGCGCTTCAAGAGGCGGTCGACCAGGTCGGCCGCGCTTTCGTGCAGCGCGGCGCTGCGCAGCTCGTCGAGCAGGTCGGAGAACGCGGCCAGCGCGGCGGCCGGCCGCGGCGAGAGCTGGCGCAGCACGGCGTCGCTGCGGGTGGCTTCGAGCAGCGAGCAGTGCTTCGTCTGCGCGAACTGGCCCAGCTTCTCCAGCGTGGTGGCGCCGATCTCGCGTTTCGGCACGTTCACCACGCGCAGGAACGCAGCGTCGTCGCTGGGATTGGTCAGCAGGCGCAGGTAGCAGAGGATGTCCTTCACCTCGGCGCGGTCGAGGAAGCTCAGCGCGCCGGTGAGGTGGTAGGGGATGCGCGCGAGGCGCAAGGCCTTTTCCAGCGACCGCGCCTGGAAGTTGCCGCGGTAGAGGATGGCGATGTCATGCCAGCGCGCCTTGTGCTTCTCGGCCAGGGTGGCGGCGATCGAGGCGATCTTCTCGGCCTCGTGCTCGGCCTCCTTGCACTCCAGCACGCGGATCGGCGCGCCTTCCGGGTGCTCGCTCCACAGTTTTTTCTCGTGCGCGTGCGGGTTGTTCGCGATCAACGCGTTCGCCGCGCGCAGGATGCGCTTGCCGCAGCGGTAGTTCTGCTCCAGCTTGATCACGCGCAGGTTCGGCCAGTCGCGGCCGAGCTGGTCGATGTTCTCGGGGTTCGCGCCGCGCCAGGCGTAGATGCTCTGGTCGTCGTCGCCCACGCAGGTGATGCCGCCGCGTTCGCCGGTCAGCGCCTTCAGCAGGCGGTACTGCGCGTCGTTGGTGTCCTGGTATTCGTCCACCAGCAGGTAGCGCAGACGTTCGCGCCAGGCAGCGCGGCATTCGTCGTCCGATTCAAGGATGCGCAGCGGCAGCCGGATCAGGTCGTCGAAATCCACCGCGTTGAAGGCGGCCAGGCGCTGCTGATAGAGGTCGTAGATGGTCGCCGCCTCCAGCTCGCGCGGGCTGCGCGCGGCGCCCAGCGCCTCCTCCGGCGCGAGGCCGGCATTCTTGGCGCGGCTCAGCAGGTTGCGCAGGCCGAACAGCACGTCGGGCTTGGCGCCTTTCGGCGCCAGTTCCTTGACGATGCCCCCGCTGTCGTCCGCATCCAGCACCGAGAAGCCGCGACGCAGGCCGGCGCGCGCGTGCTCGATCTGCAGGAATTTCAGGCCAAGCGCATGGAAGGTGCACACCGTGAGCGCGGCGGCATCCTCGTTCGACACCAGCTTGCCCACGCGCTCGCGCATCTCGCGCGCGGCCTTGTTGGTGAAGGTGATCGCGGCGATCTTCGACGCTGCCAGCTTCCGCCGCTGGACCAGGTGGGCGATCTTCTGCGTGATCACGCTGGTCTTGCCCGAGCCGGCGCCAGCCAGCACCAGCAGCGGGGTGTCGCAGTGTTCGACGGCGGCCAGTTGTTGCGGGTTGAGCATGGATCGCAGGCGGCGTGAGGCGGCGGCCGATGGTAGCAGAGGGATCGGCAGTGGCCCGGCGGGTTACCATGCGCGATCCGGCACCCGGCGCATACCCATGGCCAAGCTCTATTTCTATTACTCGGCGATGAACGCCGGCAAGACCACCACCCTGCTGCAGAGCGCCTACAACTATCACGAGCGCGGCATGCGCACGCTGATCCTCACGCCGGCGATCGACACGCGCAGTGTGCCCTCTCCCGGCGCTGCGCATCCTTCCCCTCTCCCTCCTGCGGGAGAGGGGAAGGATGCGCAGCCTGCGGCTGCAGGCGGGCACTTGGGCGTGGTGGCCTCGCGCATCGGCCTCAAGGCGGACGCGCGGCGCTTCGCGGGCGACGAGAACCTGCTCGCCCTGGTCGAGGCCGACATCGCCGCGCACGGCACGCTGAACTGCGTGTTCGTGGACGAGGCGCAGTTCCTCACCCGGGCGCAGGTGTGGCAGCTCAGCGATGTGGTGGACAAGCTGCACATCCCGGTGCTGGCCTACGGCCTGCGAACCGATTTCCGCGGCGAGCTGTTCGAAGGCAGCCGCTACCTGCTGGCCTGGGCCGACGAGCTGCAGGAGATCAAGACGATCTGCCACACCGGCAGCAAGGCCACCATGGTGGTGCGCGTGGACGCGCAGGGCCGCGCGGTCACCGACGGCCCGCAGGTTGAGATCGGCGGCAACGACCGCTATGTCTCGGTGAGCCGCGCCGAGTTCAAGAAGATCACCGAGGGCCATGGGCGCGCATGAAAATTTGCGCCCCCCGCAAATTTTCGAAATAGGTAGCGGGCTGTGGCTCTGCCCTCTGCCGTATCCCTTCAATCAAAGGCATCTCATGACCGAAGCCCAGCAAACCCCCGAGTGGCCGCGCCCCTACTGGCAACCCGGCGCCGACGAGGACGCGTTGCTGCAGTTCTACGTGTTCGGCAAGTTCGAGCGCGAGCTGGTGATCCCGGCGCAGCGCTACGGCAGCCCCGGCCTGCCCGCGGGCGTGGAGCTGCAGCGCTTCCAGAACCTCGAGCTGCGCAAGTGGGAGGGCTATCCGCTCAACGGCTCGCTCGGCGAAATCCTGCGCGAAGACGCACCGGAAACCTTCGAGCAGGCACGCATCGCGCCCGAGGTGCTGGTAGTGCGCGGGCAACTGGCCGACCGCGCCAGCCTCGACTACCTGCGCGACACCCTGGGCGTGCTCGCCGCCCTGCTCGACATCGGCGGTAGCGCGATCCTCGACCCGCAGATCCTCGGCCTGTTCGCCGCCGCGGCGTGGCGCGAGCGCCACCTGGTGCCGGGCGGCGCGCCGCCGCGCAACCACGTGCTGATCCTGCGCAGCGACGAGGCAGGCGGCGAACGCTCCTGGGTGCACACCCGCGGCATGCGCAAGTTCGCCCGGCCCGACCTCAGCTTCCGCCAAGTGCCGGCGCACGAACTGGATCGCGCCGGCGTGCTATGCGAGAAACTGGTGGAGATGCAGGCGCTGGGCACCCGCTTCGTGGCGGGCCAGGCGCTGGAAGTGGAGGGCATGCAGCAGGCGCTGGTCGCGCAGCCGGGCGGCCGCCTCGACGATCCGGAGTTCAACAATCGGCACGTGGAGTTCCGCTGGCCTTTTTAGGCGCGTTTAAGCGTGCGGCTCAGGACACCCGGCTGACGGTCGGGTAGCTCACCAGCTCGGGCAGGGTCAGCATCGCCGCGAACCAGCCGTCGTCCATTTCGCGCTCGACCGGCAGGCGCCGCAGCGCGTAGCGGTCGGGCGTGTGCGCCGGGTTGGTGCCGCAGATGTAGCTGCACGCGGCGCGGTAGCCGGCCGCCATGGCCGCCTCGACCACCCGCGCGTCGAACGAGGCGTCGCCGCCAACCGGGTAGGAGAGCAGCGTGACGGGTGCGCCGAGTTCGCGCTCCAGCGTGGCCCTGGAATCGCGCAGTTCCGCTTCCAGCGCGGGCTGGGGCAGCTTGGCCAGCATGCGGTGGTGCACGCCATGCGAGCCGATCTCGCAGCCGGCCGCGTGCATTTCGCGCAGTTGCGCCCAGCTCATCGGGCGGCAGTCGGCGTGGCCGGCCGCGGAAGGCAGGTCCCAAGCCTGCTCCAGGCGTGCGATCAGCGCCATCTGGTGGTCGTCGTCGAGATCCTTCAGCCGATCCAGCACGTCCTGCGCCAGGTCCCGGCGCGCCGCGCGGTCGACCGGCATGGGCCGCGCCAGATCCAGTTCGGGCAGGGCCAGCTCGCCGACCGGTGCGCGCAGGATCATGTGCACCAGCCAGTCGTAGGCATAGGGTCGGCCGCTGTCGATGTGCCCGGTGGAGACGAAGAAGGCGGCCGGTATCTCCAGTTCGCGCAGGACGGGAAAGGCGTGGCGATAGTTGTCGTCGTAGCCGTCGTCGAAGGTCACCACCACCGCATCGGCCGGCAGCCGTTCGCCGGCGTCGATCGTCGCCACCACCTGGCTGAGCGACATCGGCCGGAAGCGCCGCTTGAGCAACTGCATCTGCTGCCGGAAGCGTTCCGCCGAGGCACTGACCAGGCCGAGGTCGAAATCGAAGCGGTCCGGCGCGTCGACAGTCAGCACGCGGTGATAGGCCAGCAGCCGCAGGTCCCGGTACACGCAACCACGCGCCTGTTGCAGCAGGCGCAGCAGGCCGGTGTGGTGGCACAGCCGGCCCAGGCGCCCACGCAGGCCGGCACGCCGGTCCGCCGGCGAGGCACCGTGGTCCGACATGATGATGAGCGCCTCCTGCATCCCGGCGTGTGACACGTCGACGAATCCCCCTGGCCGACTGCCGCTCGCCTGCCGGCAAGCGGACTACCCTGTCCAAAGTGTGATGTAAATCACGCTTTCTTGATGCATTCTATAGGCACAGACACGTGCCCGGGGAAGCACCTGCACAACCGGCCGCGGCAGAAGGGGGTAGGGGGCCACCATGCCGACCAGGTCATCGATCGCATCGGTTCCCCATGGCCGGCCGGCGCCGACCATGGGTGGCGAACGCGTGGCCGCATCGGCAGGACCCGGGTATGTGCTGCTGCCGTCCCCCGCGACCGGTCGGGCGCGGCCCTGAGGAAATGAAGCGATGTGCGGCATAGCCGGTTTCCTCGGTTCCTCGGACGCACCCGCCGCGGCGCAGGCCACGCTGCAGCGGATGATCCGCACCCTGCACCATCGCGGGCCGGACGGCTACGGTTTCCATGTCGACGGTGGTGCCGGGCTCGCGCACGCGCGGCTGGCGGTGATCGACCTGGCCACCGGGGCGCAGCCGATCGCCAACGAACGGCGCAACGTGTGGACGGTGTTCAACGGCGAAATCTTCAACTACCGCAGCCTGCGCGCGGAGCTGCAGCGGCGCGGCCACCGCTTCGCCACGGCGTCGGACACCGAGGTGATCGTGCACCTGTACGAGGAGCACGGCGACCGCTTCGTCGAGCACCTCAACGGCCAGTTCGCGATCGCGCTGTGGGACGCCGAGCGGCAGCGCCTGGTGCTGGCGCGCGACCGCTGCGGCGTGCGGCCGCTGTACCACGTGCGCGCGGGCGGCCGGCACTGGTTCGCCTCGGAGATCAAGGCGCTGCTCGCCGTGCGCCCGGAGCTGGCGCGGCTCGATCCGCAGGGCCTGGCGCAGGCCTTCACGTTCTGGGGGCCGATCGAGCCGGGCAGCGTGTTCGCCGGCGTCGAGTGCCTGCCGCCGGGGCATCTGCTGGCGATCGAGCGCGACGGCCGCGAGACGCTGAGCCGCTACTGGGACTGGTCGTTTCCCGAGCAAGGCGCGCCGCGGCGTCGCTGGCGTTCGGTGGAGCAGGCCGCCGGCGAACTGCGCGAGCTGCTCGCCGATGCCGTGCGCCTGCGCCTGCAGGCCGACGTGCCGCTCGGCGCCTACCTCAGCGGCGGCCTGGATTCCTCCGCCGTGGTGGCGCTGATGCGCGAGGCGGGCGCGGCCTCGGTGCGCACGTTCTCGATCGCCTTCGACGAGGCCGAGTTCGACGAGAGCGCGCACCAGCAGGCGATGGTGCGCCACCTGGGCTGCGAGCACACCACGCTGCAGTGCACGCGGCGGGCGATCGGCGAGGCCTTCCCGCAGCTGGTCCGGCACGCCGAGACGCCGGTGCTGCGCACCGCCGGCGTGCCGCTGATGTTGCTGGCGCAACAGGTGCGCCAGGCCGGCTACACCGTGGTGCTGACCGGCGAGGGCGCCGACGAAGTGTTCGGCGGCTACGACTTGTTCAAGGAGGCCAAGGTGCGGCGCTTCTGGGCGCGCCAGCCGGACTCGCGCTTCCGCCCGCTCCTGCTTGGGCGCCTGTACGGCTACCTGGAGAATTCGCCGGTGCGGCACGCGGCGCTGGCGCAGTCCTTCTTCGGCCGCGGCATGGAGGGCCTCGACCGGCCGGTCTTCGCGCACATGCCGCGCTGGACCAGCTCGCGGCATGCGCTGCGCTTCCTCGCACCCGAGCTGCGCGCCGGCATCGACGGCTGGGATCCGCTGGCCTGGTACGAGCAGCGCCTGCCGCCGGCGATCGCGCGCTGGAGCCCGTTGGCGCGCGACCAGTACGTGGAGGCCAAGACCCTGCTGGCCGCCTACCTGCTGCCGTCGCAGGGCGACCGCCCCGCGATGGCGCATTCGGTCGAGGGGCGCTTTCCTTTCCTCGACCATCGCGTGGTCGAGTTCGCGAACGCGTTGCCCGCGCACTGGAAGATCCGCGGCATGACCGAGAAATACCTGCTGCGCAAGGCGCTCGCCGGCCTGCTGCCGGCGGACATCCTCGCGCGCACCAAGCAGCCGTACCGCGCGCCTGACCAGTCCAGCTTCTTCGTCGACGGCGAGCCGCTGGACTACGTGGCTGAACTGCTGGGCGCCGAGCGCATCCGCGCCGCGGGCTGGTTCGATGCGCCCGCGGTGGGGCGCCTGTTCGAGAAATGCCGGCGTGGACGCGCGATCGGCTTCGCCGACAACCAGGCCTTCGTCGGCATCCTCTCGACCATGTTGATCGACGAGCTTTTCCTGCGGCAGGCCGCCGCATGACCCTGACCGGAGCCCCCGATGTCGACTGAAGCCGCGAGCGTGGAAGCACGCGTCCGCCACTACATCCTGGAGAACCTGCTGTTCAGCGACGACGGCAGCGAGCTGCCGAACGACGCCTCGCTGCTGGACCGCGGCATCATCGACTCCACCGGCGTGCTGGAAGTGGTGATGTTCCTCGAGGAGGCGTTCGGCATCCGGGTCAAGGCCAGCGAGATGCTGCCGGAGAACTTCGACTCGGTGGACAATATCGTGCGCTTCGTCGAGCGCCAGCGGAGCGTGGCGTGAAAGACCGCATCGCGCCGCGCCGCCTGCTGCACGAGGCGCTGCTGGAGCACGGCGCCGATCCGGTCCGCGCGCGGCGCACCGCGGTGGTGGTCGAGGGCAGGGCGTACAGCTATGCCGAGCTGCTCGACCGCGCCCTGCGCCTCGCGGGCGCGCTGCGGCAACGCGGCGTGGAGCGCGGCGACCGCGTGGCGATCTACATGGACAACACCTGGCCCTGCGCGGTGGCGATCTTCGCTGTGCTGCTGGCCGGCGGCGCGTTCATGGTGGTCAACCCGCTGACCAAGTCGGACAAGCTCGGCTTCATGCTGGACGACAGCGGCGCGCGCGTGTTGCTCACCGACGGGCACATCGCGCAGGAGTTCCTGCCGCTGCTGGCCGCGCGGCCAGCCTTGCGCGTCATCGCCTCGGGTCAGCTTCCCGACGGACAGGCCATCGAAGCCCTCGACGCGGTGATCGCTGCGAGCGCGCCGCTGGCCGCGCCACCCGCCACCATCGCACCGGACCTGGCCGCGCTGATCTACACCTCGGGTTCCACCGGGCAGCCCAAGGGCGTGATGCACACGCACCAGTCCATGCTGTTCGCGGCCGGCAGCCTGATCGAATACCTGCGTCTCGGTCCCGACGAGCGCATCCTGTGTGCGCTGCCGCTGGCCTTCGACTACGGCCTGTACCAGTGGCTGATGGCGGTGCAACTTGGCGCCACCCTGGTGCTGGAACGTTCCTTCGCGTTTCCCGCGCAGGTGTTCGCGCGCATGCGCGAGTTCGGCGTGACGGTGTTCCCCGGCGTGCCCACCGTCTTCGCGATGCTGCTGTCCGCGCATCGCGGCGAGCCGCTGTGCTTCCCGTCCGTCACGCGGGTGACCAACACCGCCGCCGCGCTGCCCGACGAGCAGGCGCTGCGCCTGCGCGAGGTCTTTCCGGACGCGCTGATCTACAAGATGTACGGGCTCACCGAGTGCAAGCGGGTCTGCTACCTCGAACCGGAGCTGCTGGAAGCCCGGCCCGGCTCGGTAGGCAAGGCGATTCCCGGCACCGAGGTGTACCTGCGTTCGCCCGCGGGCGAGCCGGTGGCGCCGGGCGAGGCGGGCATCCTGCATGTGCGCGGCCCGCACGTGATGCTGGGGTACTGGAACCGTCCCGACCTCTCCGCGCAGATGCTGCGGCCCGGCCCGCTGCCGGGCGAGCGTGTGCTGTGCACGCACGACTGGTTCCGCATGGATGCGGAAGGCTTCCTCTACTTCGTCGGCCGCAGCGACGACATCATCAAGACCCGCGGCGAGAAGGTGAGCCCGATCGAGGTGGAGAACGTGCTGCAGGCCATCGACGGCGTGCGCGAGGCGGCGGTGGCGGGCGTGCCCGACGAGCTGCTCGGGCAGGCCATCCGCGCCTGGGTGGTGTTGCAGCCCGATGCGGCGCTGAGCCCCGGGCAGATACGCTCGCAATGCATGAAGCGGCTGGAGAACTTCATGGTGCCGCAACAGATCGTGCTCTGCGCGGAACTGCCGCGCACCGCCACCGGCAAGGTCAGCCGCAAGGCCTTGCTCGAACAGCTACCAGGCTGAAGGAGATCCATGGACACATTGTACCGCTCGTTGCGCGACCACCTTGCTGGCGCCCTGCAGACGCTGCCGGACAAGCCGCGCGAAAATCCCGACAACGCCTTGCGGGCGCTCTGGCACGCCGCCGCCGGCCAGCCGCGTTCGGTGGTGACGGCCGGCGAGGGCGAGCTGCCGCCGCTGGACGACGACGTCGGTCGGCGCCGGCTGCAGCAACTCATCGAACGGCGCCTCGCCGGCGAACCGCTGGCCCATCTCACCGGGCGCGCCCATTTCATGGGGCTGGACATGCTGAGCGGGCCCGCGGCGCTGATCCCGCGCGTGGAAACCGAGCAGCTCGCGCAGGCCGGCATCGAACTGCTGCGCGAGGAGCCGCGGCGTCCCCCCGCCCGCGTGATCGACGTCTGCACCGGCTCGGGCAACCTCGCCTTTGCCATCGCCCACCACGTGCCCGACGCCGCGGTCTTCGCCGCCGACATCAGCGTCGAGGCGCTAGCTCTGGCCGAACGCAACCGTCGGCACCTGGGACTGGAGCGGGTGGGGCTGCACCGCGGCGATCTGCTCGAGCCCTTCGGCGACGGGTTCGACGGCACGGTCGATCTCGTCGTCTGCGCGCCGCCCTACATCCTGAGCGCCAAGGTGGGGCAGATGGCGCCGGAGATCGCCGAACACGAGCCGCGGCTGGCCTTCGACGGCGGCCCGCTGGGCGTGACGATCCTGCTGCGCCTGCTGGAGGAATCGCCGCGCCTGCTGCGCGCCGGCGGCTGGCTGGCGCTGGAAGTGGGGCTGGGCCAGGGGCCGGCACTGGGACGACGACTGCTGCGCGACCCGCACTACGATGCGGTGCGCCAGCTGGCCGACGCACGCGGCGACGTGCGGGTGATCCTCGCCCGCCGCGCCTGAACGTCAACGCGGAGGAGCACGCACATGGATGGACTGAACGCCAAGGTCTTCGAGCTGGACTGGGAGGCCGAAACCGCACGCATCGCCGCGCGCCTGCGCGAGGCCACCGCGCGCGTGCTGCACAAGCGCGGCCTGGTGGTGGCGATCTCCGGAGGCGTGGACAGCGCCGTCTGCGCCGCACTGGCGGTGCGCGCGCTGGGGCCGGACAAGGTGTTCGCGCTGATCCTGCCCGAGCGCGACTCGGCCTCCTCCAGCGCGCGCAACGCGCGCGTGCTGGCCACCCATCTCGGCGTGCGCGCGGAGACCGTCGACATCGCCCCGGCGCTGGCCGCGATCGGCTGCTATGCCGCGCGCGACGAGGCGGTGCGCCGGCTGCTGCCCGAGTACACCGAAGCCTGGCGCATGAAGATCGCCATCGCCGGCGGCAGCGCGGGCGGCATCAACCATTTCGTGCTGATCGCCGAGTCGCCCAAAGGCGTGCGCCACGAATGCGCGCTGCCGCTGCCCGAATACCTGCAGATCGTCGCCGCCACCAGCTACAAGCAGCGCCTGCGCAAGACGCTGGAATACTTCCACGCCGACCGCCTGAACTACGCCGTGGTCGGCACGCCTAACCGGCTGGAATACGACCAGGGTTTCTTCGTGAAGAACGGCGACGGCTCGGCCGACGTCAAGCCGATTGCGCACCTGTACAAGACCCAGGTCTACGGGCTGGCGAAGCACCTCGGCCTGCCCGACTGCGTGGCCACCGCCGCGCCCACCACCGACACCTACAGCCTCGCCCAGGGCCAGGACGAGTTCTACTTCGCGCTGCCCTGGCCGCAGATGGACCTCGCGCTGTGGGCGCTGGAACACCGACGTTCGGCCGGCGAGCTGGCCGCTGCGCTGGGCATCACCGAAGCCGCCGCCACGGCGGTCTACACCGACATCGAGCGCAAGCGCAGCAGCACGCGCTACCTGCATCTGGCACCGCTGCTGCTGGGGCCGGAGACACCGGCATGACGGGGGGCGATCGAGCCGCCGCCTACCGGACTGCGCTGGCCGAGCTGCCGCGCGATCGTGCGGAGGTGCTGGCGTTCTGGCGCGACAATCTCGGCGATCCCGCACGGCATGCCGGCAAGTACGACTGGTTCTACCTCGGCGGTGCGTTCGGGCCATCCCTGCTGCAACTGCTCAGCCACGGCGGAGCCGCGATCGGTACCTGCGGCGTGGGCGCGCGGCGCATGTTGTGGCAGGGGCGCGAGATCCGCGCGGGACTGCTCGCGGACATGGCGGTGGACGCGCGCCATCGCACGCTGGGCCCGGCGCTGATGCTGCAGGAGGCGCTGATCGCCGCGGCGGCGGGGCGCTACGACCTGCTCTACGGCTTCCCCAACCACAAGTCGCTGCCGGTGGTGCGGCGGCTGGGCTACGCGGTGCTCGGCGAATTGTCGCGCCACGCGCGGGTGCTGCGCCATGCCCACTACCTGCGGCGCCGCCTGCCGCACTGGCTGGCGGCGTTGCTGGGGGGCGTGCTCGATGCGGAGCGGCGCTTGCTGGATGGCTTGCGCGCACTGCCGGGCCGGCGCGTGACGGCGGCCTGGTCGGAGCAGGCCGATCCCCGCATGGATGCACTGTGGCAAGCCTCGCCGCATGGGAATGGCCTGCTCGGCGTGCATGACGCGGCGCTGGCGCGCTGGCGTTTCGACCAGTCGCCGCTGGCCAGCGTGCGTTACCTGCTGCTCGGCGACCGGCGCGACGGCGCGCTGCGGGCATGGTTTGCCTGCGAACGCAGGGATCGCGTGCTGCAGGTGCGCGACTACTGGTCGGAGCGTGGCGTGGAAGGCATCGACCACCGGCTGGTGCTGGCGCTGGTGCGTGCGGCGCGGCGTGAAGGCTGCATCTCGATCACGCTGGAATGCGCGGCCCCGGCGGCGCGGATGGCGGGCTGGCGTCGCGCCGGTTTCGTCCTGCGCGAGGGCCAGCCGGTGGTCGGCAAGTGGCTGGGCGATGCTCCGGCCCCGGCCGGGCTGGCGCGCGACTGGCAGCTCACCGAGGCCGACGCGGACGAGTGAATGCGACGAAGGCGGCCAGCTGGCCGCCCCTGCCGCATGCCGTCGCGTGCGCCGGTTCAGCCGGCGACGATGAAGCGCTGGCTGTCGTCCATGAAGGCCTTCTCGCCGAAGCCGCTTTCGTGCGAGCCGAACGGCATCTGCGCACGCAGCTTCCACGACGCCGGCACGTTCCAGGTTGCGCGGGCGGCGTCGTCCACCAACGGGTTGTAGTGCTGCAGGCTGGCGCCGATGCCGGCATCGGTCAGCGCCATCCATACCGCGAATTGCGCCATGCCGCCCGACTGCTCGGACCACACCGGGAAGTTGTCCGCGTACAGCGCGAACTTCTCCTGCAGGCCCTTCACGACGTCCTGGTCTTCGTAGAACAGCACGGTGCCTGCGCCAGCGGCGAAGCTGTCGAGCTTGGCGGCGGTCTGCGCAAAGGCCTCGGCCGGCACGACCTTGGCGAGAGCCTCCTTGGCCATCGCCCAGAACTTCACGCTCTGCTCGCCGAACAGGATCACGGCGCGCGAGCTCTGCGAATTGAACGACGACGGTGTGTGCTTGATGGCCTGCTGGATGAGGCTGTTCAGGGCGTCCTTGTCCATGCCCACGTTGCGGCCCAGCGCGTACTGGGTGCGGCGCTTCTTGAGGCGTTCGATCACGGCGTAGCTCATGGAGATTCCTCCGCAGAATGAAAAACCGAACCCGCGGATGACAGGACGTTCCGGTCTCGTGCGTGTGTTCGGGATGGCGCTTATGTTGAGCGCGCTGCGCCAGGGCGGGTAGCCGGTGATCCGTGGTTACTGTGTTTCCCGTGGGAAACGCTCCTGGTGCTGTGGGCGCCAGGCTCGTGCGCGCAGGCCGTCGCCTGGCGGGCGATCGAGAATCCTGAAACGCCGCGACCGTCGCCGTATGATGCGCACCATGCGACGTCGGGGCATTTCGCGAGCGGCGCGCCATCGGACGGCCAGGGATCGAACACATGCAAGCGAGCACCAGACGTTGGCTTTACACCGGCTTGTTCGCCGGCATTCTGTTCGCGTTCTGCGTGTCCAGGAGCGTGTGGCTGCAACCGGAGCCGATCCAGCGCACCTACGTGATGGTGCTGCTGTTGTGCACGGTCGGCGCGCTGGCGTTCGCGACACGGCGGCCGTTGTTCGCGCTGGCGTTGGGCGGGGCGTTGTTCTACGAGTTGGCGTTCATCGCGGCGATGAAGTTCCGCTATCTCGAATCGCCGCTGGTGGTATCCGACTTCGTCTACTTCGTGCGCGGCAGCCTATTGCACACGCTGGAGCACTACCCGCACCTGTGGCGGGTGGGGCTGTACACCGCCGTGCTCGTGCCGCTGCTGTTGTGGCTGGTGTGGCGCCATGATCGCCCGATACTGGCGCGCCTGCGGCATCGCTGGCTGCGCCATGGCATCCAGTTGGTCGGCGTCGCGGCTTGCGTCGCGCTGGCCTGCCTGTGCATGCGGCCGAGCGGCGTGTTTGCCGCCGTTTACTGCGTCGATCTGTGGAGCAAGCTTTCCGACGACGCGCACCTCACCAATTTCTTCGTCACCGCGCACGACATGCAGCCGGTGTTGCCGGCCATGAGCGATGCGGCGGCGGCGCGGAAAGCGTGGGCCGACACGGCCGTGCTGCCGACGGATGCGACGCTAGCGCCCGGCGTGCGTCCGGACATCGTTCAGGTGCTGGAAGAAAGCACGTTCGACCCCTCCATCTTCACCGATTGCACGATCCCGCAATGCCGCGTGCAGATGTTCCAGCCCGACCGGTACACCCGCGCCCACGGACTGCTGCGCACGCACACCTTTGGCGGTGGCACCTGGGTCAGCGAGTTTGCGGTGATGAGCGGCATGCCGCAGAGCATCTTCGGGCCAGCCGGCATGTACGCGCCGTTCGTGCTGGCACCGCGCCTGCACGACAGCCTGCCGATGCTGCTGCGCCGGCTCGGCTACCGCACCATCGCGCTGTATCCCACCAACGGTGGTTTCATCAACGGGCGCAGCGCCTACCAAGCCTACGGTTTCGACGAATTCTACGACGTCAACGACCTTGGCCTGACGATGTGGCACGCCAGCGACGAGCAGATGTTCGCGGCGGCCAAGCGGATCTACGACAAGGACGAGCGGCCGGGGCAGCCGATCTTCATAATGATCCTGACCCTGGCGCAGCACGGTCCGCACGACCGGCACCCGCTGGGTGAACTGCCGACGCCGTTCAACCAGGGCCTGTTGCCGAAGTTGCCAGCCGCGCAGGCATTGAACCTCAGCACCTACCTGGCGCAGTTGCAGGAATCGGACAAGGGCATCAGCCAGCTGGAGCGAGATTTCCTGGATCGCCCGAAGCCGACCGTGCTGCTGCATTTCGGTGACCACCAGCCTTCGTTCGGTGGCCTGATCCAGGCGATGCCGCGCCGCCTGCCGCCGGGGCTGGCACCCTACAAGGACGTGCTGACCTATTACATGCTCAAGAGCAATTTCGATGGGCCGGCGCTGCCCGACTACCCCATGCTCGACATCGCCTACCTGCCGAACCGGGTGCTGCGGGTCGCCAGCCTGCCCGAGGACGCCTATTTCTCGGCGCTGGGCGGCCTGGAAACACGCTGCAAGGGCTTGTACGTGGATTGCAAGGACAAGGCCTTGCTGGCGTCCTATTACGCGTGGATCTTCGGTCACCTGCACGTCTACGAGTAAGCGCCGTGGCTCATCGCTGGCAGCGCGGGCACCAGAACGTGGAGCGCTGCCCCAGCACCGCCTGCCGGATCGGCGTGCCGCAGACCTTGCATGGCTTGCCCGCACGGCCGTAGACCATCAGCTCGCGGAAGAAGTAGCCGGGCGCGCCATCGGGGGCGAGGAAGTCGCGCAGCGTGGTGCCGCCGCGTTCGATCGCATGCGCAAGGATGCGTTTCACCTCGGCGGCGAGCCGCGCGTAGCGTGCCCGCGACACGCTGCCGGCTTCGCGGCGTGGAGCGATGCCGGCGGCGAACAGCGCCTCGCTGGCGTAGATGTTGCCCACGCCGACCACCACCGCGTTGTCCATCAGGAACAGCTTCACCGCGGCTGTGCGGCCGCGTGAGACATGCCACAGCAGGTCGCCGTCGAAGGCGTCGGTGAGCGGCTCGGGGCCGAGCTTCGCGAGCAGCTCGTGGGTGTTGCCGGGCGGCTGCCATAGAAGGCAGCCAAAGCGGCGCGGATCGGTGAAACGCAGCACGCGTGCGCCCTCGTGCGCGCCGCGCGCGAGCGCGATGTCCACGTGATCGTGCGGGCCCAGCGGCGCGTCCGGCGGCAGCACGCGCAGCATGCCGCTCATGCCCAGGTGCAACAGGGCGCTGCCCGCCTCGGTGTGCAGCAGCAGGTATTTCGCGCGGCGCTCCACCGCCTCGATGCGCTGGCCGGGCAGCAGTTCGCTGATCTCGCGCGGAATCGGCCAGCGCAGGTCGGGCCGGCGCAGCGTCACCGCCGTCACGCGCCGGCCGACGACGTGCGGCGCGATGCCGCGGCGGGTGGTTTCGACTTCGGGCAGCTCGGGCATCAGTGCAGCTCGACGTGTTCTTGCTTTGGCGCCTGCGGCATGAAGCGCAGCGAGACCAGCGCCACGCGCGCGGCGACCTGCACGTAGCACTGCGGGCCGGTGGCCGACATCGCGCCGAAGGCGAGACTCTGGCCGTCGAGGCTCAGCACGGCTTGGGGCGGGGCAAGGCCGACCTTCGCGGCGTCGAAGTCGCCGGCGGCGCGCCATTGCAGCACGGGGGCGGCGGCGGCGGCGGTGAGCGTGTCGATGTAACGATCGTCGGCACGCCGGCCGTCGGCACGCCACCAGTGGCCGTCGCGTTTCGCGTAGTGCATGGCGGGCGCATCGCCCAGTTGCAGCGTCACCGTGGTGATCGCCGCGGGATCGAGCGCGAGCAGGCTGCCCGGCGCGTCGTGTGCGTCGCGTTGCCGTTGCCACAGCGCCAGCGCGAGCAGGGCGATCACGCCTGCGAGCAGCCACGAGCGGGCGCGCGCGGCTCGGTTCATGCGCGACGCCGGCGCCAGGCGATCAGGCCGCCGGCGATGAGCAGCAGCACTGGCAGCACCAGCATGAAGCCGAGGCTGACGAGGTTCAGCTCGCCCTGGCCGATGCGCAGGATGCGATCGGGCACGCCGTTGCGGGGCAGGTCGACCAGCGCGTCGTCGCCGAGCAGCCAGTTGAAGATGCGCTCGCCCAGTGCGCGGTTGCCGCCCTCGCCGAGGTAGGCGTTGGAGAGGAAATCACCATCGCCGACCAGCACCGCGCGCTGTTCGCGCTTGTCCGGGCTGGGCGAGAGCCGGTCCAGCGTGAAGCCGAAATCCAGCGGGCCCTTGAACTCGCCCACCGCGGCGTCGTAGCGGATGGCCGAGGGATGCGCGCTGTCGATGGGATGGAACTCGGTCCAGCTCTGCGCGCTGGAGCGCAGCAGCGGCGTCGCCGTCCAGCCGCCGGTGCCGGTGCGCGCCAGCGCGGCCACCTGCGGGAAGCGCGTGGCGAGCTGGAAGCCGCGGGTGACCGGATTCGGCGGATACATGCCCACCGCCAGCAGGCGCGGATCGTCCAGGCCCAGCGCGGCGCCGCTGCCGTCCACCAGCACGCCCGGCAACACCTGGATGCCCAGCGCCTTGGCGAGCGGGTCGAGGCCGAGGTCGCCGTTCGCCGGGTCGCGCAGCCACAGCAGGTTGCCGCCGTCCTGCACGTAGGCGACCAGCGCCTGCACCGCGCCCGCGGGCAGCGCCACGGTGGGGCTGGCCAGCACCACGAGGTCGGTGCCCTGCGGCACGGCGGCGGCCTGCGTGAAGCTCAGCGGCACAGCGCGCAGGCCGCTCTGCGCGAGCTGGCCCATCAGCGCGCCCATGTCGGGCTTGCCCTGGCCGCCGGGCAGGCGCTCGCCGTCGCCGGTGACAAAGGCGACGATGCGGTCGTTGCCGCGGATAAGCCGCTCCAGCGCGTTCGTCACGTCGCGCTCGGAGAGTTCGGTGAGCCGCTGCTCGTGGCCGCGGTAGTGCAGGATCAGCTCGCCGTCCACGGCTATGCCCAGCTCGCGCATCCGTGCCGGATCCTGCTGCGGATCGACGAAGCGCAGCGCGAGGTCGGGTTTTACCTGCTGGTAGCGCTGCAGGAAGCCGCCGATTTCGGCGCGCAGGTCGCCTTGCGGGCTCGCGTAGCTGACGATCTCGACCGGGCCGTCCAGCTTCGCCAGCACCGCGCGGCTCTGCGGCGACAGGCTCACGCGGCCGTTCGCGGTCCAGTCGGCCACATGGGCGTAGCGCGTGCCGAGGTAGCCGATGGCGCCGGCGCCGATGAACAACAGCACGGCGAACAGCCAGCCGTCCAAACGTCTAGACAAACGCATGTCAGCCACGCTCCTTGTCGGCAGCGAGCCGGCGCGTGGCCAGTGCGAGGCAGACCGCGATCAGCAGCACGAACCAAAGGATGTCGGCGGTGGAGGCCAGCCCGCGCAGCAGGTTCTGCTCGTGCGTGCTCATCGCCAGCCAGTTGATGACGCCGTCGTTGATGCCGGCCATCTGTGCGCCGAGGTTCACGGTCCACAGCGTCAGGCCCAAGAGCAGCGCCACCGCGGCGGCGATCGCCGGATGCGCGGTGAAGGCGGAAGCGGCCACGGCCAGCGCGGCCAGCGCGGCCAGCATCAGGGCGATGCCCAGCGTGGCGGCGGCGAGCTTGCCCCAGTCCGGCGTGGTGGCGTGCGCCAGCGCCAGCGGCATCGCCAGGGTCAGCAGCAGCCACGCCAGCAGCCATAGCAGCAGCACGGCGTATTTGCCCAGCACGATGCGCGAGGCGGGCAGACCCGCGGCGAACAGCAGCGGCAGCGTGCCGTTGCGGCGTTCGCCGGCCAGCGTGGACATGGCGAGCAGCGGCACCACCAGGAAGGCCAGCTGCGCGAGCTGGCCCAGCAGCGGCACGGCCACCAGGTCCACGTAGCCGGGACCGTCCGGCAGCGCGGCGCGCTGGATCTCGCCGGCGAGGAAGTCGCCCAGCAGGCGGGTGAAGCACCAGCCCAGCCAGGCCAGGCTCAGCGCCAGCAGCACCCAGGCCAGCGGCTGCACGCGCAGGCGGCGCAGTTCGAGGCGGAACATGGCAAGGAACGTCATGCGGCGTGCGCCGCCGGGGTGGCGCCCTGCATGGCGATCTCGAAGAAGCGGCGCTCCAGCGCGGCGTGGTCGTCGGCGCGCACCGGGCCGTCGTGGCGCAGGCGGCCCTCGTGCAGGATCGCCACGCGGTCGCACACCGCGGTGACTTCGACCAGCACGTGGGTGGACAGGATCACCGCGGTACCGGCGGCCGCCTGTTCGCGGATCAGCGCACGCAGCGCGGTGACCTGCACCGGATCGAGCGCATTGGCCGGTTCGTCCAGCACCAGCAGGGCGGGGCGGTGCAGCAGCGCGCAGGCAAGGCCGAGGCGCTGGCGCTGGCCCTGCGACAACGTGCCCGCCAGCCGCCGCACCAGCGGCTGCAGTTCCAGCCGCGCCAGCGTCGCGTCACGCGCCTCGCGCAACGCCGTGCCGGCAAGGCCGCGCAGGCGACCGTGAGCGTCCAGATGCTCGGCCACGGTGAGTTCCGGCCACACCGGCGCGCGTTCGGGCAGCCAGCCGATCAGGCGGCGGGCCAGCTCGGGGCGTTCCAGGAAATCCTCGCCGTTCAGGTGGATGGCGCCCTGGTCCGGTCGCAGCGCGCCGGCGATCATCGACAGCGTGGTGGACTTGCCCGCGCCGTTGACGCCCAGCAGGCCCAGCACCTGGCCCGGGTCCAGTGCGAGGCTCAGCTCCTGCACCGCCGGGCGCCCGGCGCGATGGCGGGTGATGCGATCGAGTTGCAGGACGGGCGGCGCGGCGGATTTGACTGCGGTCATTGCGCGATTGTCGGTGCGACCCCATCTTCACACAACCGGTCGCGGTCACATGGGAGCACTGGACGGGCTCCGCGGCTTAACGAAAGCGCAAGTGCCCACGTCCTAACATGGTCGAATCGCCTGCCAACATGCTGGCGAGTACGGCAAACCCTCACCTAGACTGCACCACGAACCCGTTCCGAGTCCCGATCCGATGCTCGATACCGTGCTGAATTTCCTGTCCAACGGCCTCACCCACGCCGGCTGGGTGGGCATGCTGGTCTATCTGCTGGTGGCGACCCAGCTCACCATCTTCACGGTGACGCTGTACCTGCACCGCAGCCAGACCCATCGCGGCGTGGACTTCCATCCCGCGCTGGCGCACTTCTTCCGCTTCTGGGGCTGGCTCAGCACCGGCATGGTCACCCGCGAGTGGGTGGCGGTGCACCGCAAGCACCACGCCAAAGTGGAGACCGAGGAAGATCCGCACAGCCCGGTGATCTACGGCATCAAGAAGGTGTTCTGGGACGGCGTTTCGCTTTACCGCGACGCCTGCCACTCGAAGGAAGACATGCAGCAGTACGGCCGCGGCACCCCGGACGACTGGGTCGAGCACAAGGTCTACGGCGGTCATCCGTACTGGGGTCCTACGCTGATGCTGCTGATCAACCTCGCGTTGTTCGGCGTGATCGGCGCGGCGATCTGGGCCGTGCAGATGATCTGGATCCCGTTCTGGGCCGCCGGCTTCGTCAACGGGGTCGGCCACTGGGCCGGCTACCGCAACTTCGAGAGCGCCGACACCTCGCGCAACCTGATCCCGTGGGGCTTCTGGATCGGCGGCGAGGAGCTGCACAACAACCACCACGCCTTTCCCAGCTCGGCGAAGTTCGCGCTGCGCAAGTGGGAGTTCGACATCGGCTGGGCGGCGATCTGCGCCTTCCGCGCCGTGGGTCTGGCCAAGGTGCTGCGCGTGGCGCCCACGCTGGACGTGCGCCCCAACGTGCCGCTGCCCGACGCCGAGACGCTGAAGGCCGTGCTCACCCATCGCTTCCAGGCGATGACCGACTACTACCGCAACGTGATCGTGCCCACCCTGCGCGACGAGGCGGCCCATGCCGGCGAGAGCCTCAAGTCGGTGCCGCGTCGCATGCGTCTCGCGCTGGCCGACGGCGGCCGCTGGCTGGACAGCGAGGGCAGCAGCAAGCTGCAGGCCGTGCTGGCCAAGCGCCCGACCCTGAAGACCGTGTGCGATTTCCGCAGCCGCCTGGCGGCATTGATGGAGCAGCGTGGCGCCGAGCAGGCGCTGAAGGGCCTGCAGCAGTGGATTGTCGAAGCCGAGCAGAGCGGCATCCGCGCGCTGCAGGACTTCGCTGCCCGGCTCAAGGGCTACGCGGTCGCGGCCTGATCCGCGCCACGGCGCCACAAACGAAGAGGCCCGCCTTGGTGGCGGGCCTCTTCGTTTGTGGCGCGACGACAGACAGCGGCGGTGGTGGTCAGAGCTGGTCGGGTCCCTTGCGCAGCCAGCGGTCGATCAGTGCCTTCTCGTAGCGCAGGCTGTCGCTGCCCGAGGTGTTGATGCTGTCGGACATGAACCCCGGATCGCGCAGCTTGCGCGTGCCTTCGCGGATCACCGCGCCATTCGCATCGAGCAGGCGGAAGCGCAGGTCGATGCGCGGCGGATAGACGTCCTTGATGATGCGCACCTCGCGCAGCGTGCCGCGGCGCCAGGGCTCGAAATTGCCCGCGCGGTCGATGTCGGTCACCACGATGTCGAGGCGCTCGCCCGGCGGCAGCATCTTGCCGGCACGATCCTCGATCCAGGACTTCAGCACCTTCAGGTAATCGTCGTTGTCGAGCTGGGGCGCCAAGGCGTGCAGCTTGCGGGTCTCGGTGAACTGTTCGGGGTGGTCGTAGGCGACCGAGACGTTCGCGGGCGTGGCGGTCACGGCCATCGCGGGCGCTCCGAGCAGCGCCGTCGCAGCGAGCAGGAGATGCAGGGCGGTCCGGCATTTCATGATGGCTTTCCTCCGGCGTGGGGCAATGTCGCCCGGATACCGAACAGTAACGCCGTTGTGCCGGCTGGGTGTACGCGGGCAAGAAAAAACCCGCCTTGCGGCGGGTTTTCGAGTGTTTCACTGGATCCCGGCCTGCGCCGGGATGAGCAACGATGCTCCAAGCGCAGGGCGCTTGGATCGTTGCTCACTTGATCTTGCCTTCCTTGTAGATCACGTGCTTGCGCACGACCGGATCGTACTTCTTGAACTCGAACTTTTCCGGCGTGTTCTTCTTGTTCTTTTGCGTGGTGTAGAAGTGGCCGGTACCGGCCGAGGAAATCAGGCGGATCTTGTCTTGCTTGCTGTTGGCCATGACTGTCTCCTCAGACCTTCTCGCCGCGGGCACGCAGCTCGGCGATCACGGCCTCGATGCCCTTCTTGTCGATGGTGCGCAGCGCGTGGTTGGAAACGCGCAGCTTGACCCAGCGGTTCTCGCTGGCGACCCAGAAGCGACGCTCGTGCAGGTTCGGCAACCAGCGGCGACGGGTCTTGTTGTTGGCGTGCGAGACGTTGTTGCCGGTCTGCACACCCTTTCCGGTGACTTGGCAAATGCGGGCCATGATGAGCTCCGTGGTGTTCTGTTAACCGCCCGTTGGCCAGGGCGATGGCGGCCCAGCGGCGCTGCGCGCCACGCGATGCTGGAGGTGTTGCGCTGGTCTTGCCGCGAGGCCCGCATCGCATGGCGGGCGCCCCGAGCGGGTCGGGTCGGCAGTGACGAGCCGCGCATTATCCAGCAGAAACAGGCTTGTGCGCAATCCCGCCGGCCGGCCGGCGCCCGGTCGCGTATGCACGGGGTCGGCAGGTATGAAACAATCCACCTCTTTTGACGCCAGACCGATAGAGGGATTCCCATGGCAGAAGTCATCGCCAACGGCCAGGCCAGCGCGCAGGGCAACCCGCCGCAGCTGGTGCTGCAGAAGATCTACGTGAAAGACGTGTCCTTCGAGGTGCCGGGCGCGCCGCAGATCTTCCAGGAGTTCTCCGGCGAGAGCGACCAGACCGCGCCGCAGGTGCAGCTGAACCTGGGCCACAAGGCCATGGACCTGGGCAACGACCTGTACGAGGTGGTGCTCAGCGTCACCCTCACCTGCACGCTGGGCGAGCGCACCGCCTACCTCGCCGAGGTGGAGCAGGCCGGCCTGTTCGGCATCTCCGGCTTCGCCGACGAGGACCGCGCCGGGGTGATCGGCAGCTACTGCCCGAACCTGCTGTTCCCGTACGCACGCCAGGTGATCTCCTCGATGGTGCTCGAAGGCGGCTTCCCGCCGTTCCTGCTGCAGCCGATCAACTTCGACGCCCTGTACGCCGAGCAGATGCGCCGCACGACCGGCGGCGGGGACGCACCGGTCCAGCTCAACAGCTAAGAGCCTGTTCATGGTCTCCAAGTACCTCGCGTTGCCATCGAATGGCCGCCAGGTGGTAGTGCGTGGCGCAGCGCCTGACTGGCCGTCAGGCCAAGCCGCGCGCTGCCGCATGGCGGCCATTCGATCGCAACCCTTCCCCGCTCCTCAAAGCCGAGTCCATCCATGGACTCTCCCCGCGTGCGGGCCGGGTCTGTTTGCCCACATGCCGGCGTCATCACTCAGTCGTGGACGGACGTCCACTCCATCGTTCTTCCTTGGCCTGCACGCAAACAGCTCCCGGCGCGAGGCACTTGGAGACCAAGAACAGGCTCTAACCGCCACATGACGCAGCATCCGACCCTGGCGGTACTCGGTGCCGGTTCCTGGGGCACCGCGCTGGCTGCCCTGACGGCGCGCAATGGCGTGCCGACGCGGCTGTGGGGCCGCGATCCGGCCGCGCTGGCGGCGATGGCCGCGGCGCGCTGCAACCAGCGCTACCTGCCGGGCATCGAGCTGCCGGCGGCGCTGGGCTACGAACCCGACCTGGCCGCCGCCGTGCGCGGCGCCAGCGTCGTGCTGCTGGTGGTGCCCAGCCATGCGTTTGCCGCGATGCTGGAAGAGGTGGCGCCCTTGCTGACCCCCGGCGCCACGCTCGCCTGGGCCACCAAGGGCTTCGAACCGGGTACCGGCCGTTTCCTGCATGAGCTGGTGGCGCAACGCCTGCCGGGCAGTCCGGCGGCCGTGATCACCGGGCCCTCGTTCGCCAAGGAAGTGGCGGCCGGCCTGCCCAGTGCGGTCACCGTGCATTCCGAGGATGCCGCCTGCGCGCAGCGCGTCGCCAACCTGCTGCACGCGCCGAACCTGCGCGCCTACACCGGCGGCGACATGCTGGGTGCGGAACTCGGCGGCGCGATGAAGAACGTGCTGGCGGTGGCCACCGGCATCGCCGATGGCATGGGCCTGGGCCTCAACGCCCGCGCCGGCCTGATCACCCGCGGCATGAACGAGATGCTGCGCCTCGGCGTGGCGCTGGGCGCGCGGCCGGAAACCCTGATCGGCCTGTCCGGCCTCGGCGACCTGGTGCTCACCTGCACCGGCGACCTCTCGCGCAATCGCCGGCTGGGTTTGGCGCTGGGCAAGGGCATCGCGATCGACGACGCCGTGCGCCAGATCGGCCAGGTGGTGGAAAGCGTGCTCGCGGCCGACGAGGTGGCGCGGCTCGCCGACCAGCACGCGCTGGACCTGCCGATCAGCGCCGGTGTGCGCGCCGTGCTGCACGGCGAAGTCACCCCGACCGAAGGGCTGAAGGCGCTGATGGCGCGCGAGCAGAAGCCGGAATACCCCCACGGGCTGTTCGGCAACGCCTGAGCGATCCTGCAGGAGCGCACCCTGTGCGCGAATGTTCTTGCTCCGATCAGCATCAAAGCCATCGCACACAGGGTGCGCTCCTACGCACGATCCGCCTGCTAAGCTCGGCGTTTTGGTCGTCGCCACGGGGCGCATGCGCATGCAGCAGCCGGACGGGAAACAGCACGCCACGCCACCCGGCGGCCGCGACGAACGCCTGCCGTCCGCCTGGCAGCACCTGCTGGACCTGCCCAGGGCACCGGGTGGCGACGAGTCGGTGGTGCTGGGCTTCTTCCTGGAAGTGATGCCGGAGGAGGGCGCCGCCTGGGCGCACCTCGAAGTGGCGCCGGTGCTGCTCGCCGTGGCCGAACACGGCCGCTACGCCCGACCGGCGCCGCTGGACAGCCGACAGCTGATCCAGGCACCGCTGCCGCCACACGAGCAGCGCCTCGCCGCGGCCGTGCTCGGCCTGCCGCAGAGCCAGCGCAAGGGGCGCAGCTACGCGCGGCTGGGCGGCCACGTCGGTGACAGCCTGCTGATCGAATTGCTGGACACGGCGCCATGTTTCCTCGGCGGCCTCGCCGGCCTGCGCCTGTCGCGCGGCAAGGCGCATCCGCTCAACTGGCACTGGCAGCTGGAGACGGACGGCAGCCAGCGCCTGCTGCCGAGTCTGCCGCACAGCCAGCGCCTGCTGCGCATCGACGGCCTGTGGTACCTCGACGCCGAGCACGCCACGCTCGGCCATCTGGAGGCCGCGCACGAGGAAACGGCATGGATGGACCTGCCGGCGCTGAAGCCCGAATACGGCCGCCGCCTCGCCGAGACGCTGCCCGCCAGCCGCCTGGCCGCGCGCATCCCGCCGCCGCAGGTGTTCGACGAACTCCGGCGCGCCGAGCTGACGCCGAAGCCGGTGCTGACCATGCACGCGCTGACCCGCCACGCGCGCCTCGCCGCCGGTACCTCGCCGCTGGCCTGGGCGCGGCTCTCTTTCGACTACGCGGGCGAACGCCTGCCCGGCCGCGGGGGCGAGCCGCTGGTGCGCCGCGTGCGCAACGGCCAGTTGATGGAGATCGTGCGTCGCCGCGCGGAAGAGCTTGCCACCATGGAGCAGCTCGAACGCACCGGCCTCACGCCCGCGGTGGACACCGAGGGCCTGCCCTGGGACATGGCCGACACCTTGCCCGACGACGCGTGGCTGTTCCCCGGCACCGGCCACGCCGGCGCGCTGGAAGTGAATACGCCGGCGCGCTGGATGGCGCTGCGACCGAAGCTCGAAGCGGAAGGCTTCGCGTTGGAGTACGCGCCCAGCTTCCCGTTCGAGGTGCTGGAAGGCCCGGTGCGCTGGTACGGCCAGGCCGCCGAGGATGCCGACGACCACGCCTTCGACCTGGAGATCGGCATCGAGCTGGAAGGCAAGCGCCACAACCTGCTGCCCGCGGTGGCGCAGGCGCTGGCCGAGCATCAGTTGAACCTCAGTCCCGCGCCGAACGAGCCGGAGGACGCGGTGTGGTACGCGCCGGTGGACGAGCGCCGCCGCGTGCCGGTGCGGCTCAAGGTGCTGCGTGCCCTGCTGGCGCCGCTGGCCGAATACCTGGAGAAGCCGCGCACGAAGCTCCACCTGCCACGCGTGCAGGCGGGGCGGCTGGAGGAACTGGTCGAGGCACTGCCGAGCGACGGCGCGCTGGAGGCGCCCGAGGCGCTGCGCGGCTTCACCGCGCGCCTGCGCGACGCCGCCGAGCGCGCCAGCGACGCGATTCCCGCCGGACTCACGGTGGAGCTGCGCCCCTACCAGCGCGAAGGCCTGCGGTGGCTCAACGCGCTGGCCGAGGCCGGCGTGGGCGGCGTGCTCGCCGACGACATGGGCCTGGGCAAGACCCTGCAGCTGATCACCCACCTGCTCGCGCTGAAGGAACGCGGCGCGCTCAACCAGCCCGCGCTGGTGGTGGTGCCCACCAGCCTGATCCCGAACTGGCAGGCCGAGATCGCGCGCTTCGCGCCCGCGCTCAAGGTGCTCACCCTGCACGGCCCGCAGCGCGCCGACGCCCACGCCCAACTGGGTGCGCAGGACATCGTGCTGACCAGCTATGCGCTGCTGCCGCGCGACGTGGTGCCGCTGCGCAAGCAGCCGTTCGCGCTCGCCGTGCTGGACGAGGCGCAGCAGGTGAAGAACCCGCGCACCCAGGCGCGCCGCGCCCTGCTCAGCCTGCGCACGCGCCGGCACGTCTGCCTCACCGGCACGCCGCTGGAAAACCACCTCGGCGAACTGTGGTCGCAGGTGGACCTCGCCGTGCCCGGCCTGCTCGGCGACGAGAACGCGTTCCGCCGCTACTACCGCGCGCCGATCGAGAAGCAGCGCGACGAGGAATGCCTGGCCCGGCTCAATCGCCGGCTCGCACCCTTCATCCTCCGCCGCACCAAGGCCCAGGTCGCCGCCGAGCTGCCGCCGAAAACCGAGATCACCCGCCGCGTGGTGCTGGAAGGCCGCCAGCGCGAACTGTACGAGGGCCTGCGCCTGTCGCTGGCCGAGGAGCTGCGCGAGGTGATCTCCCAGCGCGGCATCCAGCACTCCGGCATCGTGGTGCTGGACGCGCTGCTCAAGCTGCGCCAGGTCTGCTGCGATCCGCGCCTGGTGAAGCTGGAGGCCGCGCGCGGCGTGCACGGCTCGGCCAAGTTCGAGTTGCTGATGGACATGCTGACGCCGCTGCTGGACGAGGGCCGCAAGGTGCTGCTGTTCTCGCAATTCACCGGCATGCTCAAGCTGATCGCGCACGAGCTGGACCGTCGCCGCATCCCCTACGTCACCCTCACCGGCGAGACGCGCGACCGCGCCACCCCGGTGCAGCAGTTCCAGAACGGCGAAGTGCCGCTGTTCCTGCTCTCGCTGAAGGCCGGCGGCGTCGGCCTCAACCTCACCGCCGCCGACACCGTGATCCACTACGACCCGTGGTGGAACCCCGCTGCCGAGGCGCAGGCCAGCGACCGCGCCCACCGCATCGGCCAGGACAAGCCGGTGTTCGTGTTCCGCCTCATCACCGCCGGCACGGTGGAGGAGCGCATCGAGGAGCTGAAGGCGCGCAAGGCGGAACTCGCCGAGGCCGTGCTCGAAGGCGGCGGCAGCCGCGAGAAGCTCAGCTTCGACCAGGACGATCTGGACGCGCTGCTGGCGCCGGGCTGAGCGCGCGAGTCCTTCCCCGCCGTAACCGCCGGAGAGTGGGTCGGTGCCCGGCACGCAGGTGCGTTGGGCGGCGACTCAGACGGTGGCTGCGCGTGCGGCGCGCGCGTGCGGATGTCTGCGGTATTCGTCGCACAACCGCTCGACCAGGGCGCGGTGATCCGGCAGATCGTCGAGCGCTTGCGTGGCCGCTTGCCGGATCATGGCGAATTCCCGGCTGGCTTCGATGCTGCGCGGATAGGCGCTGCGCACGGGTTCGAGTTCGGTCTCGAACTCCATGCCGTAGAGCATGTATTGCCAGCTGGACACCGGGAACATTTCGAGGTCGACGACGAAGTCGAGGCGGTGCGGCGGCCGGTGCCGCCACTGCGCCAGCTTGTCCTGCAGGCTCGGCGGAATGCCGGCCGGGTCGGCGTTGTCGATCCAGAAGGCCGAGTCGCGCCGCTGGCTCAGGCAGTAGTGCATCTTGATGAAATCGACGATGCGCTCGTAGCGTGCCGACATCATCGCGTTGAAGTGGCGCGCCGCGCGGTCCATGTCGTCGCGGTCGCCGGGCAGCAGGTGCGTGACCAGGTAGGCGGCCAGTTCGACCAGCGCGATGCCGGTGGATTCCAGCGGCTCCATGAAGCCGCCGGACAGCCCCACCGCCACGCAGTTGCCGCGCCAGGCTTCCGGGCGGTAGCCGTTGTCGAAGCGGATGTGGGTGGCGTCGAGGCCGTCGACCGCGCTGCCCAGGTAGCGGCGGAAGGTTTCCTCGGCGCGCGTCGCGTCGGTGTGCCGCGAGGAATACACGTAGCCGACGCCGCGCCGCTGCTGCAGGCCGATGTCCCACACCCAGCCCGACTCCTGCGCGGTGCACAGGGTGAACGAGGGGATGGGCGCATCGGGGCGCGGGTAGGGCGCCTGCATGGCGACCGCGCGATCGGTGAACAGCACGTCGTCGCAGCTGCGGTACGGCGAATGCAGCGCTTCGCCGATCAGGCTGGCGCGCAGGCCGGTGCAGTCCACGTACAGGTCGGCCTCCAGTTCGCCGAGTTCGGCGGTGACCAGCCGGGCGATGTCGCCGTGGTCGTCAAGCACGGCGCGCTCCACGGTCGCCACGTGCCGCTGGATGCCCAGCGCCTGCTGGCCGTGCTCGGCCAGCAGCATGGCGAAGCGGCCGGCGTCGAACTGGTAGGCATGGTTCATCGGTCCCTGGTAATCGGGGTCGCGCTCGCGCTTGGGCGCGCGCGAGCGGTCGACCAGCAGGCTTTGCATGGTCACCGCGTCGGCGAAGCCCAGGCCGGCGGGCGCCGCGCCCAGCAGCCAGTACGGCAGCAGCTCGGGGCCGCCGGGGCGCTGGCTGGGCACGCTGAAGGGGTGGAAGAAATGCTCATTGCCGGGCGTGCCGGGCGGCCGCACCCAATGACGGAAGCGGATGCCCTGCTTGTAGGTGGCGGAGGTTTCGGCCAGGAAGCGCCGCTCGTCGAGGCCGATGGCCGACAAGGTGCCGCGGATCGACGGAAAGGTGGATTCGCCGAAACCGATCAGGCCGATGCGGTCGGATTCCACCAGGTGCACCTGCACGCTGGCGGGGTTGGCGGCATTCACCGCCCTGGCCAGATAGCAGGCGGTCAGCCAGCCGGCGGTGCCGCCGCCCACCACGAGTACCTTGCGCAAGCGTTGCATGGCTGGCCCTCACAGAGAGAAGAAACGCCGGGCCCCGTCCAGGGGCCCGGCAATGCCATCCCGGGGGAGGGAGGCGGCGCTCGCCCGGCCGGGCGGCGCCACCACGGAACGGCAAACCGTTGGCGGCGCCGGTCGCCCGGCGCCGTCCGTGCGTCGCGTCAGAACGAAGTGCCGAACTGAATGCCGTAGGTGCGCGGCGCGAGGTACTCGGACACGTACTCGAAGCTGCCGTCGGGCATCTGGAAGCGCCCGCCGTTGGTGCGCACCTTCACGTCGGTGACGTTCTGCGAGTACACGCTGATCCACCAGCGATCCTGCGGCTCGGTGTAGCGCAGCGACAGGTCGCCGCGGAAGTACGCCTTCTGCTGGTCGCCGCTGCCCAGGTTGAACGGGCTGAGCCACTGCATGCTCTGGTACTGGCCACTGAAGCGCGGCGTGACGCGGGCGCCGCTGGGCAGCACGAAATCGTGCTCGTAGATCGCGGACAGCGAGACCGTCGGCGCGTGCGCCAGGTCGTTGCCGGAGATGTCCATGCAGCTGGCGATGCCCGACTGCGGCGCGCATGCCGGCAGGCCCTGGTAGTCGTTGCTGCCGGCGTACACCAGCGTGCCCAGGGTCTTCTTGGGGATGTACGAGAGCACCAGGTTCGCGCGGTCGTTCGAGCTCTGGTAGGCCAGTTCCGATTCGAAGCCGGCCACCTTGGTGCTGCCGCCGACGTTCGAGAAGCCCAGGCCGCGGTTGCCGTTCGGGTAGGTGATCGGTGCGGAGAGCTGGAAGTCCTTGAAGTTCTCGTAGTAGGCCGCGCTGTTCCAGGTCAGGTGGCCGTCGAGGAAGGAGAACTTCGCGCCGATCTCGTAGTTGGTCAGCGTCTCCGGCTTGTACAGCGTGCCGGCGTCCTGCGTGCCGCCCGACTTGTAGCCGGTGGACACGCTGGCATACAGCATGCCGTGCTCGCCGATGTCGGTGTCGATGCGGCCCAGCCACGTCCACTGGCCCTTGCTGTACTTGGCGTCGTTGTAGGTGGACACCGCGAAGCCGGTCGCCGGGCCGGGGATGGTGCTCGGCGCGATCGGCAGCTGCGGCACGCTGGCGTCGTAGTCCCAGCCCCAGCCGCGGCCGTCGACGTTGCGCTTCCCGTCCTGCGACCAGCGCAGGCCACCGGTCAGATGCCAATGGTCGGACACGTTCCAGGTGGCCTGGCCGAACAGGGCGGTGGAATTCACCAGCTCCTCGGGCTGGATGAACGAGCCCTGCCACGACACCGAACCGTACTGCGTGCCGTTCATGATCGGGATGTCGAAACGGATGTTGTTGTCTTCGTGGCCGTAGTAGGCGCCGACGATCCAGTCGACCGTCTGCTGGCCGCGCGACTTCAGGTCGAGCTCGTGGCTGTAGCTGCTGTAGTGGGAGGAATTGGTGCGGTCGGCCTGGTAGGACGCGCCCGTGGTGAAGCTGGTGGGCACCTGCACGCCGACGTCCTGGTCGAAGTTGCCCGAGCCGGAGAAGTGGTTGACGCCGGCGATGTAGCTCAGCTCCATGCTGTCGCCGATGTCCCAGTCCATGCGGCTGCGCAGCGTGCCGGAATTGCGGTGCAGGTAGGGCGGCGTGTCGATCAGCGCCGACCAGAACGACTGGCCGGGGCGCGGCGTCTGCATCAGGCTGAGGTCGGGCGTGCCGCGGTCGATGAAGTACTCGTAGGAGAGGTCCCAGGTGAACGCGTCGCTGGGCTGCCAGCGCGCACTCACGCGGGCGGCGGACTGGTCCTGCGAGTTGTACTTGGCGCCGCCCTGCTCGTACTGGTTCGGGTCGATCGCGCGGAAGTTGGCGAGGGTGCCGCCCGAGGCGAGGTAGGTCGCCTGCTGCTGCGCCACGCTGGGCAACTGGTTCGCCGGGTTCTGGTAGTCGACGTAACCGTCGTGCTGCTCGTGCACCACCGCGACGCGCATCGCGAAGGTGTTGCTGATCGGCAGGTTGACCGCCGCGCGGGCGCCCGTCTGGTTGTAGTTGCCGGCTTCGATCTGCGCATAGCCCGAGGCGTCGCCGCCGACGTCCGGCTTGGCGGTCTGGAAGCTGATCGCGCCGGCGGTGGAGTTGCGCCCCCACAGGGTTCCCTGCGGGCCGCGCAGCACCTCCACGCCGTCCATGTCCAGCAGCAGGCCGGCCGCGGCCTCGGCGCGCGCCGTATAGACGCCGTCGACGAAGATGGCGACTTCGGGGTCGGCATACTCGGTCTTGGCGCTGTCGTTGCCGATGCCGCGCATGGTCAGGGTGACCACGCCGTGGTCGCCTTCGGACGTGGCCTGCAGGCCCGGCACCAGCGGAGTCAGGTCCTGCACCGTCATCACGCGTTGCTTGTCGAGCGTGGCCGCGGTGATCGCGCTGACCGCGACGGGGGTTTTCTGCAGGGGGGTTTCGCGCTTGGTCGCGGTGACCTCCACCGTGTCGAGCTGCTTGATCTGCTGGTTCGCCTGCTTGTTCGCCTTGGCCGGCGTGGCTTGGGACGTCGAATCCTGCGGTGTCGTGCCCTGGTCCGCGGCCTGTGCCAGGCCCGGGGCAAGAATGAGCGACAGGGCGACGTGCAACGCTGAGTAGCGCAACTTCATTTTTGTATCCCCTCTGGCTTTGTTCTTGACTGACGTGTGTGCCATCGGCATGGCCGTGGCGGCTTGTTTTCGTTCCCCGAATGACAGCGCTGTCTCTTCAAGATATGACAGCGCTGTCAAAATCATGATAGCGCCGATTTGCAGGCAAATCATGTTGCGATGCGAAACGTACTCGTTGCCGGCTTTCATCGGCCGGTTTGCCGCTTTCGCATGAGGTGGCCGGACGGTTCTGCATCGCGATGCGGCGGTTTCATCGGCCCAGGCCGCGCAGGGGCCGCCCGGACATCAGCTGCCGCTCGATTTGCTCCAGCGTCACGCCGCTGGTTTCCGGGATCCAGGCGCGGGTGAAGGCGACGAAGACGAGGTTGAGCGCCGCGTACAGCCAGAACGTCCACGCCGTGCCGATGCCGTCGAGCAGGCTGAGGAAGCTGGCGCCCACGGCCATGTTGACGACCCAGTTGGCGCAGGTGGAACAGGCGATGCCGAAGTCGCGCCCCCTGAGCGGCTGCACTTCCGAACACAGCGTCCAGACCACCGGGCCGGCGGACACCGCGAAGCCGGCGATGAAGACGAGCAGCGCGGCGACCGCGGCGACTTGCAGGGCGTGCGTCGGCGTGCCCGCCTGCATCAGAACGCCCACCGTGCCGAGGCTGGCCGCCATGACGGCGAAGCCGAGGTAGAGGATGGGCCTGCGGCCCCAGCGGTCCACCAGGCCGATCGCGGCGAAGGTCGCCAGCATGTTGACGAGGCCGACGATGGCGGTGGCCCACATCTGCGCGCTGCCGCCAAAGCCCATGCCGGCGAAGATGCGCGGCGCGTAGTACATGACCACGTTGATCCCGGTGAGCTGTTGCATGACCTGCAGCAGCACGCCCAGCCCCACCGAACGGCGAAAGTTCGCATTGCGCAGGAACAGCCGCCAGCCGTGTTGCGGCGATTGCAGCTGCTGCGCGATGTCGGTTGCTTCGCGGCGAGCCTCTTCCGGGTCGCCGCGAAGCCTGTCCAGCACCGCGATGGCCTCGTCGCGCCGCCCGCGCAGCAACAGCCAGCGCGGGCTTTCCGGCAGGCCCAGCACGCCCAGCAGGAACAAGGCGCCGGGCAGGGCGACGATCCCGAGCATCCAGCGCCACGCGCCGCTGTAGCTCAGCGCCGTGTCGGACAGGAAGGCCACGAAGATGCCGATGGTGATCATCAGCTGGTAGGTGGAAATCATCGCGCCGCGGATGTGCCCGGGCGCCACTTCGGCAAGGTAGAGCGGAGCGGTGAACGTCGCGGTGCCGATGGCCAGCCCGAGCACGAGGCGCGCACCGGCGAGCATCCACGGCGACCATGCGAGGCCGCACAGCATCGATCCCCCCACGAACAGCAGGGCGCCGAGGACCAGCGAGCGCTTGCGGCCCAGCGTCGCGGAAAGCCAGCCGGCCGCGGCGGCGCCGATCGCCGCGCCCAGCATCATCGAACTGACGATCCATTCGATGGCATGGTTGGACACCTTGAACTCGGCCTGGATGAACTGGGTGGCGCCTGCGATCACGCCGATGTCCAGCCCGAACATCAGGCCGGCGAGGGCCGCCAGCACGCAGGTGAGGACGGTCGCGAACCCGCTGCGCGTGCGTACCGTCATGGTGATGGCGTCGGTCATGGATTCCCCTTCAGGCGATGCTGCGGATCGGGCTAGCGCGAGCAATCGAGCACGTGGTCGGCGTTGGTGCCCAGGGCTGCGCTGGCGATCGACAGCCGTTCCCCCTTGCCGGCCTCGAGCACGAAAGGCTCCGTGATGTGGTGCATGTCGGCGCCGGCGGCGCGCAGGCATTTCAGCGGTATGCCGATGCGCTGCCAGGGCGCCTGCGCGGGCGAGGGATCCAGCTCGACGCGTCCGCGGCAGTCGTGGCCGCAACCCATGCCGACCCACGCCGGCCGGGTGCCTTGCGCGTCCACGCGCAGCGTGGCGATCAGCATCACGTCGCCGTTGGCCTGGCGGCTGAGGTCGAGCGGCCTGGCGGAGGCGAGCACAAGGGAGGCCGGGCCGCCGCTCCACTCGAGGCGGCGTGCGTCCTCCTGCGCCTTGTAGTCGAGTGCCGTCATGCGCAGGCCACCATCCGCCGTGGCGGCCGGCGTCGCGCTCACCACGACGGCCTTGCCGTCCGCGCCGGCCAGCGAAAGCGTGTAGCCGCCGACGGCCTTGCCCTTCTCCAGGTAGTCGTCCACGCGCACGGTTTCGCCGCTGACGCCGGACTGCTCCGGCAGCTTCGGCAACACGACATGGTCCGCGTAAGTGAGGCCGTAGCCCAGCGGGAACTGCGGCTTGCCGCGGCCGGCCGCGGCGGTGCCCGGCCAGGCGAACGCCAGCTTGCCGCGGAAGTCGAAGTCGACCTGGCCGTCGCGCTTGCGCAGCAGCACGTCGGCCACGCCGCCGCCCTCGCTGCCGGGCAGCCACGCGGCGACGAAAGCGTTGGCCGCATTGATCTCGCGATTCAGCCACAGCGGCCTGCCGCCGAGGTACACCGCGACCACCGGGATGCCTTGCGTGCGCAGGTGGCGGATCAGTTCAAGGTCGTGGTCGTCGCCCGGGTGGAACAGCAGGTTGGCGATGTCGCCCTGGAACTCGGCGTAGGGCGACTCGCCGAACACCACCACGGCCACGTCGGGCTTGTGCGTGTAGTGGCCGTCTGGAGCGATCTCCGCCGTGCCGCCGGCGGCCTTCACCTGCCCGGCGATGCCGGCGCCTATCGACTGCGCGCCGGGGAAATCGGCATTGGTGAGGCCGGTGCCCTGCCAGGTCAGCGTCCAGCCGCCGTTCTGCTGCGAGATGCTGTCGGCGCCTTCGCCCGCGACCAGGATGTGCTGGCGCGGATTCAGCGGCAACAGGTTGCCGTCGTTCTTCAGCAGCACCAGCGATTCGCGCACGGCGCGGCGCGCCAGCGCGCGGTGTGCCGCGCTGCCGACGACGCGGCCGGAGTCGCGCGCCAGCGGCTGCGTGGACGGCGCGCCGGCGGTGAACAGGCCCATGCGGAACTTCACGCGCAGGATGCGCGCCACCGCGTCGTCGACCCGCGACATCGGGATCACGCCGGACTTCACCTCGGCCAGCGTGTGTTCGTACAGGCCGCGCCAGCTGTCCGGCGCCATCAGCATGTCGGCACCGTCGTTGTACGCGGCGGGGCAATCCTCGTTGCTGCAGCCGGGGACCTGGCCGTGTGCGTTCCAGTCGCCGACGACGAAGCCCTGGAAGTCCATGCGCTGCTTCAGCGCGTCGGTGAGCAGCCCCTTGCTGCCCAGTATCTTCACGCCGTTCCAGCTGGAGAACGAGGCCATGATGGTCTGTACGCCGGCGTCGATGGCGGGCGGGTAGCCGGCGGCGTGCACGGCGACCAGGGTGCGCTCGTCGATCTCGGCGTCGCCCTGGTCCTTGCCGTCCCTGGTGCCGCCGTCGGCGAGGAAATGCTTGGCGCTCGCGGCGACGTGCGCGTCGTCCAGGAATCCGCGCGTGCCGGGCTTGCCCTGCAGGCCCTCCACCACCGCGCCGGCATAGGACGCCACCACGCGCGGGTCCTGCGAATAGCCTTCGTAGGCGCGGCCCCAGCGCAGATCCTGCGGCACCGCAAGCGTGGGCGCGAAGCTCCAGTTGAAGCCGGTGGCGCGCACCTCGGCCGCGGTCGCGGCGCCGATCTCGCGCATCAGTCCGGGATCGCGGGCGTTGCCCAGCGCGGAGTTCTGCGGGAACAGCGTGGCGCCGAGGGTACCGTTGTTCCCGTGCACGGCGTCGATGCCGAACAGCGGCGGGATCGCGGCGTGGCCGCCCGAGGTATCCATCGCGGCGCGGTAGAACGCGTCGGCCAGCGTCTTCCACTGCGCCACGGTGGCGAAGCGTCCGCCGCCCGGCTTGGAGTTGCCGCCGGCGAGGATGGAGCCGAGGTGGTATCGACGCATGTCGTCCGGCGTGATGCTGGAAATGTCGGCCTGGATCAGCTGGCCCACCTTGTCCTGCACCGACATCTTCGCCATCAGCGCGTGTACGCGCTGCTCCAGCGCGGCATCCGGCGGCAGCGGCCAATGGGCCTTCGGCCACAGGGCGGGATGCACGACTGCGGCACCATCGCCCAGCGCGATGCCGATGGGCGCACAGGCCAGCATCGCGGCAAGCAGGGTTCGGGGCAGTGGCGGGTGTCGGACGATCATTCGCACGCTCCTCGGCGGCACGGGCCGCTGGCGGGGACGTAATGTCCAGCAAAAATGACAGCGCTGTCAAATTTTGGTGCAAAACTGGCGGACGCTACCCGTCCGGGCGGCGTCATGCGGCAGGGCAACAGCGGGGGATTCCGCAGGCGCAAGTCCGGGAGAGCCCCGGCGGGTGCGGCGGGCTGCGCGGTCAGTCCGGCGCGGCGGCCGTCGACGCGCGCAGTTGCAGCTCGTAGGGGATCTGCACGAGCCGCGCGTCGCCGCGTCCGCGCAGCTGCATCAGCAGCTGTTGTGCGGCGAGCCTGCCCATCTCGCGGCTGGGCTGCCGCACGGTGGTCAGCGACGGCCACAACTGCGTAGCCATCGGCGTGTCGTCGAAGCCGCATACGGAGAGATCGCGCGGCACCTTGAGGCCGATCTCGTTGGCCGTCCACATGACACCGGCGGCCATGTCGTCGTTTGCCGCGAAGATCGCGGTGGGCCGGCGCTTCAGGGTGAACAGCTGGCGCGCGGCGACGACGCCCGAGCCGAAGGTGAATCCGCCTTGCACGATGTACTGCGGATCGATGGCAAGGCCGGCGGCGGTCAGGGCGGCCTTGTACCCGGCCTGGCGCCAGCGGCTGGCCCCGTGGTCGGCGATGCCCACGACGTGCGCGATGCGCCGGTGGCCGAGGCCGACCAGGTGGGTGACCAGATCGCTGGCCGCCTTCTGCTCGTCCATGAAGACGCCGACGACGTCCTTGTGGCGCACGGGCGAAATGCAGGCGTGCGCCACGCCGTGCTCCTGCAGCCGCGCCAGCAGCTTGCGGTTGTCGGTGAGCGGCGGGGTCAGCACGACGCCGTCGATGTGGTGGTCGGTCACCAGGGCGTCGATGCGGCGGACGAAATCCTTCCCGCGCATGCGCAGCGGGCAGACCATCATGCTGTAGCGGTGCGCCTCGCAGGTATCGAGCACGCCATCCTGGATTTCGGCCAGATAGGTCGACGCGGGATTGTCGTTGTTGTCGTACAGCATCGCGACCAGGAACGAGCGGCTGCCGGCCAGGCCGCGCGCGGCGGGGCTGGGGCGGTAGTTCATCGACTCCATCGCGGCCAGCACCTTCTGGCGCGTGGCCTCCTTGACCGACGGCTCCTCGTTCAGGACGCGGGAAACCGTTTTCGGCGAGACGCCTGTTGCGCGCGCCACATCTTCCAGTCGCACTCGCATGGTGTTTCGAATCTCCTGCCGCTGCTTGATGGCGTGCGATGGTCTGGATATTAGAGCTTGTCCAGCGAGTGTCTCCAGCTGGCCGGCGCCGCTTTGCCGTGGACGCCCGATGGCGGCGGCATCCTTCGTTCTTCCCCGGCCTGCACGCAAGCGGCCCCGGGCGCGGATCGCACGGAGACCGTGAACAGGCCTTTAGGCGCGCGCCGCCACCTCGTCGATGCGCTTCAACATGTCGGCCGGGTCCTCGTACACGCGGAACGCGCCGGCGCGATTGAGTTCGTCCTCGCCGTAGCCGCCCGAGAGCAGGGCCACGCCCAGCGCGCGGGCGCGCTGGGCGGCGAGCATGTCCCACACGCTGTCGCCCACCACCATGGCGCGGTGGATGTCCACGCCCAGCCGCTCGGCGGCGGCGAGGAACAAGTCGGGGTCGGGCTTGGCGTGGCGCACTTGGTCGCGGGTCACCACCGGCACCTTGGCGGGATCGACGCCGAGCGCTTCCAGGTTGTGGCGGGCGGTGCGCAGCTGGCCACTGGTGGCGATCGCCCAGGGGATTTCCTCATCGGTGAGGTAGGCCAGCAGTTCGCGCGCGCCGGGTAGCGGCTTCACCGCGCCCTGCGCATGCTGGCGGTTGAATGCTTCCGCATGGGCGTCGTACAGCCGGGAGCGGCGTTCCTCGCTGATCTCCTGCCCGGTCTCGCGCAGCAGCATGCGGGTGAACAGGCCGCCGCTCATGCCGATGCGGCGGTGGATGCGCCACACCGAGAGGTCGATGCCTTCGCTGTCCAGCGCCTCCTTCCACGCCAGCACGTGCTGGTAGACGCTGTCGACGAGGGTGCCGTCGAGGTCGAACAGGAAGGCGTTGTCGCGGCGTGGCATGGCGGGTCCGTGCGGGGAGTGGGGCGGGGAAGTTTGCGATCAGGTCAGCGACTGGCCCGCGGCGCGCAGGGCGATCGCCGCGGCGCCGAGCAGGCCCGGCTCCGGATGCACGATGGCCAGCGTGGGCACGCGCTCCATCGTCTCGCGGAAGCGGCCCTTGGCCTCGAAGCGTTCGCGGAAGCCGCCGCGGTGCAGCCACGGCAGCAGGAACGGCAGCACGCCGCCGGTGAGATAGACGCCGTCCCAGCCGCCCAGGCTCAGCACCAGGTCGCCGGCCACGCTGCCGAAGATGCCGGCCAGCGTCTCCACCGTGCGCACGCACAGCGGATCGCTGCCGTCTTCGGCGTGCGCGGTGATGTCTTCGGGCGTGTACTCCTCGGCCGGCTGGCCGGCGATGTCGGCCAGCGCGAGGTAGAGGTTCACCAGGCCGTTGCCGCAGATCATGCGCTCGTTGGAGACGCGGCCGAAGCGCGCGTTGAGCCGGTGCAGGATCTCCACGTCCTCGGCGGTGTGCGCGGCGAAGCCGGCGTGGCCGCCCTCGCTCTCCAGCACGATCCATTGTTCGTCGCGCCACAGCAGGCCGGCCACGCCCAGGCCGGTTCCCGGGCCCATCACCACGAAGGTCTGCGGCTGCGGCTGGCCCAGCGCCGGCGCGCCTAGCGGGCCCACCGGCGCCAGCGCGTCGGCGGCGAGCAGCGGCACCGCCATGCTCTGCGCGGCGAAATCGTTCACCAGCCGCACCGCGTGCATGCCCAGCTCGGCCTGCAGCGCGTGCGCCACGATCGCCCATGGATTGTTGGTGACCTTCACCGTCTCGCCGCCGGCGATGCGTCCCGCCGCGGCGATCACCGCCTGCGATGGACGGCAGCCGGTGTCGGCGAAGTACTGCCGTGCGGCGTCGGCCAGCGAGGGGAAATCCTTCACCCGGTAGCGCCGGATGCTGTCCATGACCAGCGGCGTGGCGGTGTCGGCGCCGGCCAGCGCGAAGCGCACGTTGGTGCCGCCCAAGTCGGCAAGCAGGGTGGAGGGGTTTCCGTGGGGCATCGGGGGAACAGCCTGTGTGGCGGTGCACAAAGGACAAGCGTGCCTTGTCAGGCCGGTGCGCGTCTACTGTGTGCATACGTATGGTGCACAGACGGCGACCTGAGAGCCTGTTTCACAATCTCTCGCAGCCCGCGCCAAGGCAGCGCGGGCTACGGGGAGGGCCAGGACAGGCGCTCACACATGCCGGTGCTTGTGATGATGCTTGCCCGATCCGGAAGGCGGCGCGCCCGCTGGCGGGTTCTGCGCCGCCAGCGCGGCCAGCAACGCCTGGCCGTCCGGGCTGCCGAGTCCGGTGCAGGCATCCCAGCCGGTGCCCGCGGCGTAGGCGCCGTTGTCGCCCTGGGTGATGTCGTTGAAGGCCGTCTCGCCGATCTGGTACAGCGCGGCGTGCACGTCGCCTGCGGCGCGGCCCAGCGACTGGTTGCAGCGCGCCAGCAGCGCGGCCCACAGCGGCGCCACCGCGCTGGTGCCGCCGATCACTTCGTCCTGGCCGTCCACGCGCACCTGGTAGCCGGTGAGCGGATCGGCGTCGCCTGCCACGTCGGGCACGCCGCGGCCCGCGAAACCGTTCGGCGCTTGCGGCACGTTGCTGTTTTGCTGCCAGGTCGGCAGCGCGTAGTCCGTGCTGACGCCGCCGCCGGTGGCGCCCTCGTTCGAGGCGGTCTCGTTCCACACCGTTTCGCTGGTGATCGCGCTGGCGCTGGCGCTCAGCGTGGTGCCGCCGCAGGCCAGTGCGTACGGGCTGGAGGCGGGGAAGTCCACGTGCGGCTGACCGTCGCTCTCGCCGTCGCTGGAGCCGCCGTCGCCCGCGGCGACGGTCACCGAGACGCCGAGCGCGACGGCATCTTCCAGCGCGCTCTGCATCGCTGCGAGCGAGGATGCGCTCCAGCTGTCTTCCGGTCCGCCCCAGCTGATCGAGATCACCGAGGGCTTGCGCGTGGCGTCGTGCGCGGCCTGCGAGATCGCCTCGTAGAAACCCTGGTCGGTGTTCGGCGCGAAGTACACCGCGATCGCCGCGCCCGGTGCCAGCGCACCCACCATCTCGATGTCCAGCATCACCTCCGCGTCGGCCGCGCCGCCCGGGCGGTTCTTGCCGCCGGCCACCGATACCGCGGATACCGTGGGCGGCGTGGCGATGCCAAGCGCGGCGAAGTATGCGGTGAGATCGGTCTTGCGGAAACCGCCGCCCAGCTCGATCAGCGCCACGCACTGGCCGCTGCCGTCGGTGTTCGCCGGGAAGTTGTAGAGCTGCCCCACCTGCGGCGGCGTGTAGGTCTGGTTCGGCGGCGACAGCGCCTTGCGGAAGTGCGGCGTGGCCACCGGGCGGCGATCCAGTCCCAGCACGGCGAGCACCGAGGGCGCGATGTCGGCCGGGAGGGTCGGGGCATGCTCGCAACCCACCACGTAGCGGCGCGTGCCGGGTATCCGGTAACGCCCCAGTTGCACGCCGAACGCGCGTTGCAGCGCGTCCACCGAGCCCTTGAGGTGCAACACGCGCCGGTGCGGGTCGCAGCCGGTTTCCACGAGGCCATGCGTACGGGCGTGGCTGCGCAGGCGCGCGATGTCGGCCGGATCGGCACCGCAGTGCGCACCGAACTCGCCGCGTGGCCAACGTGGTGACCGCGGCCATGCGGCGGGCACCGGCTGCCCCATGCGCCGCAACACCACGGTGACCCCGAGTGGCGTGCGGCTGCTGTGCGGGCCGAGGTAACGCGTCCCGGCGGGAAAGGGGTGGCCGGCATGGGCAACGCTGTGCGCGGAAGTGTTCATGAGGGTGCCTCCCGTGGTGGGTGAGGCGAGCCTGCGCCGAATCGTGTGTGCGGGACGTGCGTTTGATGTTGGCGCTTCGTGCAATGCGGCTGCGGCAAAGCCTCCGCGGCGGTCGTGGCTGCTCGGTGCTGAGAGCCTGTCCAATATCTCCGCATGGGCCACGCGGAGATATTGGACAGGCTCTAAAATGCACGGATTCTTCCGCGAGACCGCCCCATGAGCTTTCCCGCCATCCGCCTGCGCCGCATGCGCCGCGACGCCTTCTCCCGCGCACTGATGCGCGAGCACAGCCTGCTGCCCAGCGACCTTGTCATGGTCGCCTTCGTGATCGATGGCGAAGGCCGGCGCGAGGCCGTGCCGTCGATGCCGGGCGTGGACCGGCTCTCCATCGACGGGCTCGTGAAGCTCGCCGGCGAGTGCGTGCGCCTGGGCATTCCCGCGCTGGCGTTGTTCCCGTCGCCGGGGCAGGGCGTGAAGAGCGAGGACGCGCGCGAGGCGTGGAACCCCGACAACCTGATGCACCGCGCCACCCGTGCGTTGAAACAGGCCTACCCGGAGCTTGGCCTGATCGGCGACGTGGCGCTCGACCCCTACACCACGCACGGCCAGGACGGCCTGATCGACGAAAGCGGCTACGTGATGAACGAACCCACCGTCGAGGCGCTGGTGAAGATGTCGCTGGCCCAGGCCGACGCCGGCATGGACGTGGTGGCGCCTTCCGACATGATGGACGGCCGCATCGGCATGATCCGCGACGCGCTGGAGGAAGCCGGCCACATCCACACCCGCATCCTCGCCTACTCGGCCAAGTACGCGTCGAGCTTCTACGGCCCGTTCCGCGACGCGGTGGGCTCGTCCGCCAACCTCGGCAAGGGCGACAAGCACACTTACCAGATGGATGTCGCCAACAGCGACGAAGCGCTGCGCGAGGTGGAGCTCGACATCGCCGAGGGCGCCGACATGGTGATGGTGAAGCCCGGCCTGCCCTACCTCGACGTGCTGCGCCGGGTGAAGGACGCCTTCGGCATGCCCACCTTCGTCTATCAGGTTTCGGGCGAGTACGCGATGCTCAAGGCCGCCACGCAAAACGGCTGGCTGGACGAGAAGGCGGTGGTGCTGGAAACGCTTACCGCATTCAAGCGCGCCGGCGCCGATGCGATCCTTACCTACTTCGCGGTGGACGCGGCGCGTTGGCTGCGCGGGGAATAGCGCTCACGGGACGCCATGGAGGGCCGACGCCGGAAGGCGGCCTTTCCTGCGCTTGCGCAACAGGTTGTCCAGCGCCCATGGTCCCGCGCCACCCAGCACCAGCGTGGCCAGCCCGGCGAGATAGAGCAGGTCGCACTCGTAGCCCGGTTGCCCGAAGTGGGCACCGGTCGCCGTGACGGCCATCAGCTTGATCGAGCTGAAGCCGTAGGGCAGATGCACGGTGAAGATGGCCACCAGCAGCACGACCGCCATCGGCACGCTGGCCAGCGCCACGAAGGCACCCAGCAGGATGGCCACCCCACCGAACACCTCCACCACGATGGTGGCCCAGGACATCAGGTGCGGAAAGGGCACGCCGATGGCCTGCAGGATCACCGCGAACGCATCGGCGCCGCGGCCGAGCTTGGCGAAGCCGTGCTCCATGAAGCCGTAGCCCACGATCAGGCGCAGGGGGATCGGTGCCCACCTGGCGAGTTGCTGGGGTATGGCGGGTACGGACAGGGGATGGTTCACGTTCATGCCTCGGTGGGTGCCGTTGCCGGCCGGTGGGTCCGGTGGCGCTGACGAAGGCGTGGCCACCATCGGCGCGGCATCGGTCCGGTAGCGAGTGGGCCGACACCCTGAATTCGTCGCGACATGGGGGCGGGTTACGTCGCCGCATGCCGGACACAGAGTGCTTGCCCGAAGAATGCCCTCCGCGGAGCCGCTGCCGGTCCCGATCGGGACGCATCCTGCGCAAGGGCAACATTCCGAATCCGAAGGCTTGAGGAGAGGTCGCGATGAGATTGTGGACACTGGTTCTGTGCCTGCTGGCTGCGTGCATGGGCGTCCAGGCGGAGCCGGCAGTGTGGCAACCCGCCCCCGGGCACATGCAGATGCCGCTGTGGCCGGGCACACCGCCGGACATGAAGGCGATGCCGGGGCCGGAGAAAGCGGAGACGAGCCACAAGCTGCTCGCCGGCAAGACAGTGACCGCCGTCAGCAACGTGTCGCAGCCCACCCTGACGGTCTATGCGCCGCAGGGAAAGAACACGGGCGCCGCGGTGGTGGTGATCCCCGGTGGCGGCTTCGAGATCCTGGCTATCGATCTGGAAGGCACCGAGGTCTGCGACTGGCTGACCGCGCGCGGCATCACCTGCGTGCTGCTGAAGTACCGCGTGCCGGGCGCACCCTACGACTGGCACTGCGATTGCCGGCCGCACAATTACCAGGTGCCGACGATGGCGCTGGAGGACGTGCAGCGCACGATGGGCCTGGTGCGCCTGCACGCCAGGGAATGGCACATCGATCCGCACAAGGTCGGCGTGATCGGCTTTTCCGCCGGCGGCTTCCTGGTGGCGGAAATCAGCACGCACTTCGGCAAGCGCCTGTACCCGCCGGTGGATGCGGCGGACAGGGAAAGCGCGCGTCCGGATTTCGCCATGGCGATCTACCCGGGACACATCGCGTTTGACGATGGCAAGCTGAACCCCAACGTGCCGGTCACCCGCGACACGCCGCCCACCTTCATCGTGCAGGCCGAAGACGATGATGTGGATGGCGTGCAGCAGGCGCTGACCTATTTCGCCGCGCTGAAGGGAGCCGGCGTGCCGACGGAGATGCACCTGTATGCGCAGGGCGGCCATGCCTTCGGCCTGCGGCGTACAAGCAAGCCGATCACCGCGTGGCCGGACCTGGCGGATGCATGGATGCGCACGATAGGCGTGCTGCCGCGCTGAGGCCGTTCACGCGTACTGCGCGATGCCGTGGCCGAACGACCAGTTCTCCTTCGCCGTCTCCAGCAGGTTGATGAACACGTCCTCGGGGCGCAGGCCGGGATCGGCGGCGAGCTTTTCCGCCACGCGGCGGTAGAACGCCTGCTTCTGCGCCACCGTGCGCGTGTTGTTGCAGGCGATCTGCACGATCACCAGATCGTCGCTACGCGCGATGCCGAGGTAATTCGCGTCGCAGTCGAATTCCCCGTCGTCGTGTTGGTGGATCAGGATGAAGCGGTCGTCCTCCGGCACGTCGAAGGTTTCGCGCATGGCGGCGTAGATGCCGTTGCGCAGGGCGGCGAGCTGGGCGGCGGACTTGCCGCGGCGCAGGGAGATGCGGACGAGGGGCATGGTGAATTCTCCGGGTCGATGGTGGTGGTGTAGAAGCACACCCTGTGCGCGAATGCTCTTGTTGGGAATCCGACAGGGCATTCGCGCACAAGGTGCGCTCCCACAGTCGTTACGCCGCGGGCTGCGAGACATGGCCGACGCGGTAGAGCTGGCGATCCGCGTGGGCGGGATCGGGGCGCGGCGTCGGCCACAGGCGCAGGCGCAGCAGGGTCCAGCCGGTCGGGTCATAGGCGCTGATCGTGGCCAGCGCGCCGGCGGCGCGATCCTGCCGTGCCGCGGCGGTCTCCGCGGCGTGCAGTTCAGCCAGGTCGGCCTGCGCGGGAATCGCGACGAGCTCGCGCGTGGCGCAAACGGCGTCGTGCAGGTCGGTGGCCAGTTCCGCCTGCCACGGTATCCACGTGCGCACCGCAGGCCGGCCGAAGTCGCGCGCCAGCGTGGCGAAGCCGGCGCCGCCGAGGAAGGCATTCATGCCCTCGCTGTCGTGCCACAGGTAAAACGGCGCGTAGAGGTTGTCGCGGCTGGGCAGCTCGCGGTCGTCGCGCGAAGCGTGCAACCAGGCCTTGAACGCGAGGCCGGGGAAGTCATCGAGCAGATGACCCTTGTCCGCGATGCGGCGGCGGATGATCGCCATGTCGTAGTCGGCGGGCAGCGTGATGGCGTACTGCATCGCGATCATGGCGCCAGCTCCTTTGCGGGCGTAATGCGGATCGTGGGTCACGTCGACAGTCTCCGGGGGTTTGACGGTGGCCACGATAGCGCTCCATGATGATCCCGAAAATCGGGAAATTTGGAACTTATAGTTCCATAAAACAGGATTGTGACCATGCCTCGCGTCAACTTCGACATCGACAATCTGCGCAGCTTCGCCACCGGCATCGAACTGGGCAGTTTCGCGCAGGCGGCGGAGCGCTTGAACCGTTCCACCTCGGCGGTGAGCGCGCAGCTGAAGAAGCTGGAGCAGCAGGCCGGCACGCCGCTGCTGCGCAAGGCCGGCCGTGGCATGGCGCTCACCGAGGCGGGCGAGGTGATGCTGGGCTACGCGCGGCGCCTGCTGGAGCTCAACGACGAGGCCGCCGCCGCGATCCGCGGCGCGGAGCTGGAAGGCCGCGTGCGACTGGGCCTGCAGGAGGATTTCGGCGAGAGCCTGCTGCCGGCGGTGCTGGGACGCTTCGCACGGTCGCATCCCAGGCTGCGCATCGAGGCGCGTATCGCGCGCAATGCGGATCTGCTCGACGGCGTGAAGCGCGGCCGGCTCGATCTGGCACTGGCCTGGGAGGCCGGCGCGGACAGTCCGCATGCCGAGCGCGTGGGGCGTTGGCCGATGCACTGGATCGGCGCGACCGATGCGGCGGCGTCGAAGTTGCATCGGCGCGGCGAACCCCTGCCGCTTGCAGTGCTGGAGGCGCCCTGCCTGTTGCGCAATGCCGCGATCGAGGCGCTGGACCGCGCCGGCATCGCCTGGCGCATCGCTTTCAGCAGCGCCAGCCTTGCCGGAACCTGGGCGGCGGTGAGGGCGGGATTGGGCGTGAGTGTACGCACGCCGCTGGGGCTGCCGGATGGGGTCCTGGCGCTGACTGCGAAAGAAGCCGGGCTGCCCGCGTTGCCCATGTTGGGCCTGTCACTGCATCGCGCCGAAGCCGAGCCTGCGCCCGCCGTGGCGCAACTGGCACGCATCATCGTGCAGACCATCACGGTGCGCTGACTGAAGTCCGGCAGCTTTCGAGATGCTTGCCGGAGTTGAGACACGCGTTTCCGGACCAGCTGGCGTGTGTCTGCGTGGCTTGTCAAATATTGTATGTTTATATGATGATCACTCATCTTGTGTGAGCGAGTTGTCCGTGGGGGGCGAGTTCATCCGGCGACGAGCGCCGATCGATGATTGGCAGCTCCGCAGCCGCCCGTCGGCGCCCGGCCCGTTGCACGCATGCCCGCCGCAGTGATCCGGAAGCCCATGTCCCGGGAGTATCTGTCCATGAAGCGCGTGAACCCGTTCGTCGCCAAGGCCGTCTTGTTTTCCGTGCTGTTCCTCGGGCTTTCGTTGCCGGCCGCCGCAAGTTCGCCGGAACGGCTGGGCGCCGTTCCGCAAATGGGCTTCAACAACTGGAACTCCACCCATTGCCGCGATGAATTCAACGAGCAGATGATCCGTGGCATCGCGGACAAGATGGTCAGCCTGGGACTGCGCGATGCCGGCTACCGCTACGTCAACATCGACGATTGCTGGGCGAACTGGCAGCGCGACAAGAACGGCAGGCTGCAGGCCAACCCCAGGCGCTTCCCCGGCGGGATCAAGGCGCTGGCCGACTACATCCATTCCCGCGGCCTGAAGTTCGGCCTCTATTCCAGCGCCGGCACCTCCACCTGCGAGCCGCTGGAGGAGAACCGCGGCTTCCCTGGCGGCCTGGGCCACGAGAAGGAGGATGCCGCGAGTTTCGCCGCGTGGGGCGTGGATTACCTCAAGTACGACAACTGCAACAACCAGAAGATACCTGCCTTGCAGCGCTACACCGCGATGGCCAACGCGCTGCGCGCGACCGGCCGGCCGATCTTCTTCAGCGTATGCGAATGGGGCGAGAACAAGCCCTGGCTGTGGGCGGGCAAGCCGCCGGTGGACGCGCAGTCATGGCGCACTACGGGCGACATCAGCGACAGCTATGCGTCGATGCTGAAAGTCTTCAAGCAGAACGTGCTGCTCGATCGCTACGCGAGCCCGGGACATTGGAACGACCCGGACATGCTCGAGGTCGGCAATGGCGGCATGACCGACGTCGAATACCGCAGCCACTTCAGCCTGTGGGCCATCATGGCGTCGCCCCTGCTGATCGGCACGGACCTGCGCAAGATCAAGCCGGCGGCGCTGGAAATACTGCTCAACAAGGAAGTCATCGCCGTCGACCAGGATCCGCTCGGCGTGCAGGGGCACCAGGTGCGCGACGCCGACGGCATCCACGTGATCGTCAAGCCGCTCAAGGACGGCAGCCGTGCCGTGGTGGTGTTCAACGAAACCGGCAGCGCGCAGGACGTCGACGTGGGCCCGGCCGAGATCGGCCTGAAGCCGGGGCGCTACGAGATGCGCGACCTGTGGTCGCACGGCGACCACGCCGGTGACGGCAGCATCGCAGTCAAGCTGCAGCCGCACGCCAGCGCGATGTACCGCATCCGGGCCGTGTGATTCCGTTCGTGCCGTGCGGCGGCCGCGGCAAACGCCGTGGCCTCAGCGTTTGCGCTTCGGCCCGGTCAACCTGATCTCGTACAGCTTCGGCCAGCACTTGCCGGTGACGAACAGGCGGTCGTGCCGCGCGTCGTACGCGATGCCGTTCAATACGTCGTTGACGGGATCGGTCAGCGTGTCGGCTGGCGGCACCAGGCCGGCGAGTTCGATCCAGCCCACCACCTTGCCGCTGGCCGGGTCGATGCGCGCGATGCGCGTGGTGAGCCACACGTTGGCCCAGATCTGGCCCTTCACCCATTCCAGCTCGTTGATGTTCTGCAGCGGCTGGCCGTCGGCAGTGACCTGGATGCTGCCGGTCTGCTTCAGCGTGTCGGGGTCCAGGATGCGGATGGTGGGCGTGCCGTCGCTCATGTAGAGCCGCTGGCCGTCGCTGGTGAGCGCCCAGCCCTCGCCCGGATAGTCGAAACGCGCCTGCGGTTTCAGCGTGGCGAGGTCGTAGATGAAGCCTTCGTGATTGCGCCAGGTAAGCTGGATCAGCTTGTCCTTCCACGTCGCGATGCCTTCGCCATAGTCCGGCCAAGGCGTGGACGACTGCTGCTGCACCTTGCCGGTCGCGAGTTCCACCTTGCGCACGCTGGAGGCGCCCAGCTGGCCGGTGCTCTCGTAGAGATGGCCGTCCAGGTACAGCAAGCCCTCGGTATAGGCCTGCGGATCGTGCGGGTAGCTGTGCACCACGCGGTAGCCGTAGACGGGAATGCTGTCGTGCGCGCGTGCCGGGGCGGTGCAAGCCAGGGCGAATGCGGCGGTGGCGATGGCGGCGAGGATTTTCATGGTCGTGGATGATCCCATGCCGCGGCCTTGCGTGGCAGCACAGCCGGTGAATGCGGCCGCGTGGAATAATCGGGTCTTGCCGACGAAACGGAGTGCACGTGGACAGCCATCATTTCCTGCAGGTGGCCGTGGTGTTCCTGCTGGCCACGGTGATCGCGGTGCCGCTGACCAAACGCTTCCGGCTCGGCTCGGTGCTGGGTTACCTGCTGGCCGGCGTCGCGATCGGGCCGCAGGCGCTGCGCCTGGTGGGCGATACCGCGGGCGTCGCCGCGATCTCCGAGTTCGGCGTGGTGCTGATGCTGTTCGTGATCGGCCTGGAGCTGTCGCCGCAGCGGCTGTGGGTGATGCGTCGCTCGGTGTTCGGCACCGGCCTGCTGCAGGTGCTGGCCACCAGCGCGGTGATCGGCACGATCGCCTGGCGGTTGCTCGGCCTCGTGCCGGGCGCGGCGCTGATCGTGGGCGGCAGCCTGGCGCTGTCCTCCACCGCATTCGGCCTGCAGATCCTCGGCGAGCGCAAGGAGGCCGGCACGGCCTATGGCCGCCAGGCGTTCGCGATCCTGCTGTTCCAGGACCTGGCGGCGATCCCGCTGATCGCGGCGGTGCCGCTGCTGGCCAGCAGCACGGCCAGCCACGGCTTCGATCTCGCGGGCACGCTGCGCACGGTGGGCGTGATCGTGGCGGTGGTGGTGGGCGGCCGCTACCTGCTGCGGCCGGTGTTCCGCTTCGTGGCGAAGGCGGACGCGGTGGAGGTGTCCACCGCCACCGCGCTGCTGGTGGTGATGGGCGTGGCGCTGCTGATGGAGGTGGCCGGCGTGTCGGTGACGCTGGGTGCCTTCCTCGCCGGCGTGCTGCTCGCCGATTCGGAATACCGCCACGAGCTGGAATCCAACATCGAGCCGTTCAAGGGCCTGCTGCTTGGCCTGTTCTTCATCAGCGTGGGCATGTCGATGGACATCTCGCTGCTGCTGCGCGCGCCGGTGCTGGTGCTGGGCCTGGTCGCCGTGCTGCTGCTGTTGAAGGGCGCCCTGCTGTGGCCGCTGGGGCGCATCGTGGGCGGGCTGGAGCGCGGCGACGCGCTGCGCCTCGCGGTGCTGCTGGCCTGCGGCGGCGAGTTCGCGTTCGTGGTGCTCAAGCTCGCCGGCGAGCAGAGCCTGATCAGCGCGCGCCAGCACAACCTGCTGGTGCTGGCGATCACGCTGTCGATGGCGCTGACGCCGCTGCTGGTGGCCGGGCTGGCGAAACTGCTGGGCGCGCGCAAGGTGCGCAAGCCGGCGCGCGACTTCGACACCATCGTGGCGCATTCGCCGCGCGTGATCATCGCCGGCTACGGCCGCATGGGCCAGATCGTGGCGCGAATTCTGCGCGCGGAGGGCATTCCGTTCGTGGCGCTGGACCATTCGGTCGAGCAGATGGACTTGGTGCGCCGTTTCGGCGGCTGGAACGACATCTTCTACGGCGACCCCGCGCGGCCCGAGCTGCTGCGGGCCGCGCAGGCGGACAAGGCCGAGGTGTTCGTGCTGGCCAGCGACGAGCCCGAGTCCAGCCTGCACGTGGCGCGGGTGGTGCGGCGCATGTATCCGCACCTGAAGATCGTGGCCCGCGCGCGCAACCGCCAGCACGTGTGGCGGCTGATGGACCTCGGCATCGACGAGCCGGTCCGAGAGACGCTGTTTTCCAGCCTGAAAATGACCAAGCAGGCGCTGATCGCGCTGGGCCTGACGCCCGAGCGCGCGGCCGATCGGGTGGAGCGCTTCCGCCGCCAGGACGCCGAACTGCTCAAGGCGCAGTACCTGGTCTACGACGACGAGGCGAAGCTGGTGCAGACCACCAAGGAAGCGCTCGCCGAACTGGAGAAGCTGTTCGAGGCCGACGCCGAGCCGCAGGCGCGCGCGGCACGCGAGCGCCATCCGGACACGCCGCTGACGAGCTCGGACTGACCGGTTCGACCGCGTCCCGGCGCGCGATCTTGTGGTGATCCGCAGGGTTCCTTCGGCGCAAATTCCTGCCGTCAACGGAGCGCCGCATGCGGCGTTGCGCTGGACATGTCCAGCACGCCGCACCCGCTCGTCATCCGCTTCGGTCGCCTCGGCGACGCCGTGTTGCTGCAGCCGCTGCTGCACAAGCTGCAGCAGCGCTACGGCCAGCCCTGCGACCTGCTTGCGATCGGCGCGTGGCCGGCCGAGCTGTACGCGAACCAGCCCGAGGTGGCCGAGGTGCTCGCCCTGCGCGCGCCGCGCCGGCCACTGCTGCTCAGCCGCGAGCGCTGGCGGGCGATCGGCTGGCTGCACGAGCGGCGCGAAGCACCGGTCTACGTGTGCGAGCCGCAGCCGCGAGCGCTGCTGCGGATCCAGCGCATGCTCCGGCTGGCGGGCATGCCGGCGACGCATCGCGCGTACCTGGCCGACTTGCCGCTGCGCGAACGCGAGCATTGGGTCGATCACCTGCTGCGTTTCGGCGACGACACGCCGACGGCGTTCCAGGGCCGCTGCGATGCGCTGACGGTCGATCCCGGTGCCGCACCGCAACTGCAGGTCGACGCGACGGCCCGGATCGATTGCGAACGCTGGCTGCGCGCCCACGGACTGCACGGCCATCCGCTGGTGCTGCTGCAGCCGGCCAACAAGCGCACCTTGCGCTGGAACGGCGTGCGCGCGATCGAGGACGACGACAAGGCGTGGCCGGTACAGCAATGGGCGGCGCTGGCGTGGACGATCCTGGAGACGCTGCCCTCGGCCAGGGTGCTGCTGTGCGGCAGCCCGGAGGAGGCCGATTACCTGGAAGGCATCCGCGCGATCGCGGCCAGTGAAGCGGTGACGTCGGTCGCCGAGGAGTTGCCGCTGGCGCGGCTGAAGGCCTTGCTGGGCTGCGCGCACAGCATGGTGTCGGTGGACACGGGGCCGGCGCATCTCGCCGCCGCGCTGGGTTGTCCGCTGGTGGTGATGTTCGGCGCCGCCGCGCCCGCGCACTGGGCGCCGCGCGCGGCGCCGGGCGGCACGGTGACGGTGCTGGGCGGGGCGTCATGCGACTCGCGGGTGGATGCCCTCACAGTGGAGCAGGTGGCCGACGCCTGGCGCAGCCTGCCGCCGCGCCAGGCGCGCTGGCGCGCGGTGGCATGAGGATGCGCCGGCGCTGACCGGCGCGTTCCCGTTCGATCCTGCTCACTCCGCCGGCTGGGCCGGCTGGCGCAGGGTTTGGCGCACGCTGGGGATCGCGTTGCTGCGCACGGCCAGTTCGTGGGCGATGTCCACGTAGCCGAGCTGGCGCGCCACGTCGGCGGCGGTGCGGCCGAATGCGTCGGCGGCGGCGCGGTCGGCGCCGCGCGACAGCAGCACGCGGGCCGGCGGCAGCAGCGCGTGCATGGCGCAGGCGTGCAGCGCGGTGACGCCACGCTGGTCGGCATGCGCCACGTCGGCGCCGGCTTCCAGCAGCACCGGCACCAGTGCGCCGAGATGGGTGGCGTCGCAGTCGCTGCCGGGGCGCAACTGGGCGCCGAGCAGCAACAGCAGCGCGGTCTTGCCTTCGCCGTCGGCGTGGTTGACGGTGGCGTCGCGCCTGAGCAGCACGTCCAGCAGGCGGCGCGCGCGCAGGCTGTCGTTGTGCTCGAAACCGTATTGCGCGGCGGCGTGCAGCGCGCTGTGGCCGCGCGCGTCGACGGCGTTGACGTCGGCGCCGGCGGCGAGCAGGGCTTCGGCCAGTTCGGCGCGGCCCATCGCGGCGGCCACCATCAGCGCGGTGCTCTGGTTCGGCAGGCGCTGGTCGACGTCGGCCTTGCGTTCCAGCAGCAGCGCCACCGTGCTTTCGCGGCCGCCGGCCACGGCGGCGGCCAGCGGGGTGATGCCGTTCGCCGTGGCCAGCGCGGGGTCGGCGCCGGCGTCGAGCAGGCAGGCGGCGATCTCGCGATGGCCCGCACCGCAGGCATGCAACAGCGCGCTGGCGCCGTGCGCGTCGACGGCGTCGACCGCGAAGCCCAGTTCCAGCAGGCGCTGCACCGCGACCAGCGCGCCGGCCTGCGCCGCGGCGGGCAGGTCGTCGGCGCGCAACGGGCGGCGCGGTCGCGGCCAGCCGCCCCAATCCAGCCATCGCTCGATCGCGGGGTGTTCCAGCGCCAGGCCCAGCGGGGTCTCGCCGTTGGCGTCGGCGGCCTCGGCGTCGGCGCCATGGGCGATCAGTGTGCGTACCAGCGGCAATGCGGCTTCGCCATGTTCCAGCGCGGCGAACAGCGGCGTGCGGCCGTCGCGGTCGCGGCTGTTCGGATTGCAGCCGCGCGCCAGCAGGGCCTGCAGCAGTTCGCTCTGGCCGTTCACCGCGGCCAGTTGCAGCGGCGCGCGCTCGCGCGCATCGGGGCCGAACGGGTCGGCGCCGCTTTCGAGCAAGGCCAGCGGCAGCGCCGCGCCCTGTGCCGAGCCGCCAAGCCGCTGCAGTGCCTGCGCGAGCAGGCCGGCACCGGCCGGCGTGGCACCGGCCTGCAGCAGGTCTTCGATGGCTTCAGTCGAAGCGGGCAGTTGCAGCAGCAGGGCGTCGAACAGGCGGCGGCCCAGCGGCGGCAGCGCGGTGCGCTCATCGTCGGCGACGACGGCCTCGTCGCCGTGCTCGTCGTCGGGCTGCTGCGCGGCAAGCCGCGCCTCGGCGGCCAGGCCGTGGTCCAGCAGCCAGCGCCGGGCCTGGCCCTGGCCGGGCTGGGCAAGGTCGAGATAGAGCTGGGCCAGCTGCGCCTGCGACCAGTCGCGCACACGCGTGGCGAAGCCGGAGACGATCGCCCAGTGGCCGAAGCGCAGCGCGTCGAGCAGGTGCGTCGGGGTGTCGGCGCCGGTGATGATCGCCGCGTCGCCGAGGCTGGCCGGCAGCGGGGTTTCCGGATCGAGCAGGGCGACCAGGTCCCAGCGCCCGGCGGCGGCGGCGTGGTCGAGCGCGCTGCGGCCGTCGCTGCCCGGCGTCTTCGGTTCGGCGCCCAGCGCGAGCAGGGCGCGCACGGTGTCGGCATGGGCGCGCGGCGACTGGCAGGCGAGCGTGAGCGCGTCGCGGCCGTGGCTGTCGCGGGCACGGGCGTCGGGTTGTGCCTCGGCGAGCCGCTGCACGATGCCCACGGCGCCGGCGCGCGCCGCTTCCATCAGCGCGGTGCTGCCGTGGCGGTCGGCCAGCGTGGCGTCGGCGCCGGCGGCGCACAGCGCGCGGGCGATCTGCTCGTGGCCCTCGGCGGCGGCAGCGACCAGCGCGCTGCGGCGGCGCGCGTCCACCGCGTTCACCGCGGCGCGGTGCTTGAGCAGCAGCTTCACGCCCGCGGGATCGTCGTCGGTGATGCCGGCGGCGGCGACCAGGGCGGGCTCGCCGTTCGCCGGCGCGGGCTTCGCGCCGCGTTCGAGCAGGAACTTCGCCAGCGGCCAGTTCGCGGCGCGGCAGGCCACCGTGAGTGGGCTGGCGCCGGCCTGGTCCAGCGCGTTGATCGGCGCGCCAGCGTCGAGCAGCATCGCCGCCACCATCGGTTCCTCGCTGAGCACCGCACCGTGCAGGGCGGTGCGGCCCTCGGTGTCGGCGGCGAGCGGATCGGCACCATTCGCGAGCAGGGTCATCACCGCCTCGGAGCGGCCGTGCCAGCTGTCGCGGGTGGCGGCGAGCAGCGGGGTGAGCCCGCCGCTGGCGCGGTTGACGTCGGCACCCTTGGCGATCAGCGCGCGCAGCAGGCGGGTGTCGGGCAGCAGCGCGGCGAGCATCAGCACCGGGCGCTGGTCGCGATCCGTGGCGAGCGGCGCGGTGGCCGGATCGGCGCCGGCCTCGACCAGGGCCAGCGCGCGCTCGATGTCGCCGTCGCGGGTGGCGGCGAGCAGGGCGGCGGCCTGTTCCGGCGTGCCGGCGGTGCGCTCCTGTTCGCTCAGCGGCGGCGCGGGGATCGGTGCGGCAGGTTTGGCGACGGTCGGCGCATCGGCCAGTTCGGCGCGCCGGCGATGGCGGTCGTGCTGGGCGCACAGCAGGGTGCGCAGCGTGCGGTTGGCCACGATCAGGCAACCCAGCGGCAGCAGCAGCACGCCGTACAGCGCCAGCATGGCGGTGCGGATTTCCGGGGGCAACATGCCGTACAGGCCGCTCAGCGCGATCGCGCCCCAGGTCAGCATCAGCAGTGCCAGTGCCGCAGGCAGGAAGTGGCTGAAGAAGCGTTCCTCGCGCGCGAGGTGGCGGCCGAACATCAGGCTGCGCAGCGTGGCGGTGAAGATCCAGGAACCGTCGTGCCGCGCGGGGTAGGCGTCGTCCCACACGAACACCAGACCGAACGCAGGCCACGGCCGCCACAACACGGCCAGCGCCAGCACCAGGGTGGCGACCAGCGCCAGCGTGGCGGCGAGGCTGTGCGACTGCGAGAGCGACAGCATCGGCCAGGCCACCAGTGCGAACACGATCACCGCGTAGCCGGTGAACATCACCAGGTGCGCGGCGCCCCGGCGCAGCACGGTGCGCGCGAAGCTGGGCTCGGGGTCGAAGCCGATCGCGTGGCAGACCGCTGCCATGGTCAGCGCGTTCGCCAGCAGCAGCGGAATCAGGGTCAGCGGGTGGGCGACCAGACCGGCCAGCGCCACGGCGAGCAGTCCGGGAACGAACCAGGCGAGGGCCTGCAGGAACGGAGGGCGGCGGCGCGATTTGGTCTGGGTCATCGTCACAGTATAGGAATCGTGATGGACACAGACGGTAACCTCGCGTTAACGCGGCGACCGACGCGCGGCACCGACGCGGTACAGCCGGCTCAGTCCCGCTTCGCGTCGTGCAGCGTTGCGCCGTAAGCGGGATGGTTGCCGCCGGTCAGTGCGCTCTCCGGCGGCAATTGCAGATGCCAACCCCGTTCGCGCAGATGTGCCAGCACCTGCCGGGCGTCCTCGCGCGGCAGGCGACGAGTTTCGTCCAGCTGCAGCTCCAGCGCGAAGCGCAGAACGCCCAGCATGTCGCGCAGCGGTTCGGGCAGACCGCCGAAGCCGTCGCGCTCGGCCAGCCACAGATAGGTATCGGGTTTGCGGCGGCTGGCGTAGACGAAACACTGCATGGGCTTGCCCTCGATGCACGGGTGCAGGAACCGGACATTATCGCGGTCATGCGGCGATTGCTGCGCCAGCACTTGCAACACCCGGTGTGAGCGGGCACAGTGCCGCGAACGAATGTTAAACGCCCGTATGAATTCCGTGTGAATCTCGTCGGGCGGGCAAGCCATCCATCCCGATCCGCAGGAGCACGCGATGTACAAGTCTTTCCATCCCCTCTCGAACGCCACCCGTCCGCTGGCGCTCGCCGCGTTGAGCGTGGCCGTCGCGGGCGCCCTGATCGCGCCGGGCATGGCGCATGCCAGTGCCTTCCAGCTGAAGGAAAACAGCGCCAAGGGCCTGGGACGCGCCTATGCCGGTTCGGCCACGGCGGGCGGCGATGTGTCGGTGGTGGCGAACAACCCCGCGGCGATGAGCGACCTCGACGGCACCTATGTGCAGGCCGACATCACCGCGATCAACTTCAGCGCCAAGTTCAGCGGCAGCTCGCACGACGCGTTCGGCAACCCGATCAGCGGCGGCAACGGCGGCGATGCCGGCACTACCCTGCCGGTGCCGGCGCTGGCCATCTCCACCAAGGTGAGCGACCGCGTCAACCTCGGCCTTGCGCTCGATGTGCCGTTCGGCTTCCAGACCGAGTACGACCGCAACTGGATGGGCCGCTACGACGCGATCAAGACCAAGCTGCAGTCGTTCGACAGCACGCTGTCGGCCTCGTTCAAGATCAACGACCAGTGGAGCGTGGGCGCCAGCGCGATTGCCGAGCGCACCAACGCCGACCTGACCAACGCGGTCAACTTCAACGCGATCGGTGGGCAGGTCATCAATGGCATCAACGGCCAGCTTGCCGCCGGGGCCGCCCAGGCGGCGGCAGCCATCGCGCAGATCCAGGCCGGCATGGCGGCTGGGCAGATCCCGCCGGCCCAAGGCGCGGCGATGATCCAGCAGATCATGCAGCAGGCCCAGCAGGGTGCGGCCACTGCCGCCGCCGCAAAGGCCGGCGTGGCCGCGGCGACCCCGCCGGGCTCGGACGGCTTCGCCCAGGTCAAGGGCAACAGCTGGGCCTGGGGCTGGCAGGTCGGCGCGTACTGGAAGCCCACCGCGAACGATCGCGTGGCGTTGGACTACCGCTCGCGCATCACGCACGACATCGACGGCACCGCCAACTTCACCACCACGCCGGGCTACGACCTGTTGCTGGCCAACCCGGCGTTGGCCTCCAGCATCCCGCCGTTCCAGCACACCACCGGCAAGGCCCGCCTCACCAACCCGGCCGTCGCCACCCTGAGCTACTGGCACCAGGAAGAGAAGTTCGGCGTGGGCTTCGACCTGGCCTGGACGCAGTGGAGCGTGATGCGCCAGCTCACCCTGAACTACGCGAATCCGGCGCAGCCGACCACCGTGCTGCCGTTCAACTGGCGCGACACCTGGTACGCCTCGGTGGGCGCCGAGTACTACGCCACCGACAAGCTGACCCTGCGCGCCGGCGTGTCGATCGACCAGGCGCCGATGAGCGCCTCCAACCGCGATCCGCGCGTGCCCGACGCGGCGCGCCACATGGCCACCTTCGGCATCGGCTACAAGGCCAGCGAGCATTTCGAGATCAACGCCTCGTACGCGCACATCTTCGTCAGCCACGCGGGCGTGAACGGTGCCACCAGCGCCACCGGCGACGTGCTCACCGGCAGCTTCGACGACTACGGCAACCTGCTGAGCCTGTCGGCGCAGTACAAGTTCTGATGGCCTTCAGGCCGCCTGCAGGCGGCCTGAAGGCGCGATCCACGGATGGATCGCGCGCGGGTCGATCGCGCTCGCGATCGGCCTGCGGAGCCGAGGCCGGCATGCCGGGCTCGGCGAGTCTGGAAAGTGCACGAAGGCACTTTCCAGACATCAGACAAGCGCTTGGATATTTGTTCCGAGAAAGGCCTTCCTGTTCGCAGGGAGGCCTTTCTGGTCGGTTCACCCCCGCTTGAGCAGCAGCGCGAGCATGCGCCGAAAGCGCACCCCGTAAGGCGGGTTGAGCAGGCCCGCGCCATTCCAGCGCGCCTGGCGGAACACCGGCTTCAGGTGCGAGAACGTGCGGAAGCCGGCCTCGCCGTGGTAGCCGCCCATGCCGGAGGCGCCCACGCCGCCGAACGGCAGCCCGTGCTGGGCGATGTGGTAGAGCGTGTCGTTGACGCTGACGCCGCCGGCGTGGGTGCGTGCGAGCACGGCATCGATGCGTGCGGCGTCGGTCTCGAACAGGTACAGCGCCAGCGGATGCGCGCGGGCGGCGACGTAGGCGATCGCCTCGTCCAGCGAGTCGTAGGGCACCAGCGGCAGCAGCGGGCCGAAGATTTCCTCGCGCATCACCGACATGGCGTCGTGGACGTTCGTCAGCAGCACGGGCGGCAGCAGGCGGCGCGCGGCATCGGGTGCGCCGTCGCTCAGCCGTTCGATGGTGGCGCCGGTCGCTTGCGCCTCGTCGCGCAGCGTCGACAGCCGCGCGTAGTGGCGGTCGTCGATGATGCTGGCGTACTGCGGGTTTCGCGCGAGGTCGGGATACAGCCGTGCGGTCGCCGCGCGCGCGGCGGCGACGAATTCGCCCATGCGTGCGCGCGGCAGCAGTACGTAGTCAGGCGCGATGCAGGTTTGCCCGGCATTGACGAGCTTGCCGAACACGATGCGTTCGACCGCATGCTCCAGCCGCGCGCCGGGGCCGACGATGGCGGGCGACTTGCCGCCCAGCTCCAGCGTCACCGGGGTGAGGTTGGCCGCGGCCGCGCGCATCACGTGGTGGCCCACCGCGGTGGAACCGGTGAACAGCAGATGGTCGAACGGCAGCGCGGCGAAGGCCTGGCCGACCGCGGCATCGCCGTTCACCACCCGCACTTCGTCGGGCGCGAAATGCTGGCCGATCAGTTCGGCGAACAACGCCGAGAAGCGCGGCGTGTACTCGCTCATCTTCAGCATCACGCGGTTGCCGGCGGCCAGTGCATCGACCAGCGGCCCCACCGCGAGGTAGAGCGGGTAGTTCCACGGCACGATGATGCCGACCACGCCCAGCGGCTGCGGGCGCAGTTCGGTGCGCGCGGGCAGGAACAGCAGGTCGGCGAGCCGTGGCCGTGGCCGCATCCAGCGCCGGCCGTGGCGCAGTGCGTGGCGCACCGCGGACAGGCTGGGGAAGACCTCCAGCAGATCGGTTTCCTCGGCCGGGCGGTTGCCGAAATCGGCGTGGATCGCGGCGGCGATGGCAGCCCGTTGGTCTTGCAGCAGGCTTTCCAGCTTGCGCAGCCGGGCCGCCCGCGCCGGCCAGTCCGGCAGCGGGTCGCGCGCTTGCGTATAGCGCATGCGCTGCAGGATGGCGTGGATTTCGGGCAGTCCGTCGGCAGGAGGCATGGTCAGAACTTCGCGTGCAATTCCACGCCCCAGGTGCGCGGCGGCATGATGTTGGCGTAGGGCGTGCCGAACACCTGCCCGGCGGTATTGTCCACGCCGTACACGTAGCGATGGTTGAACAGGTTGCTGGCGAACACGGCCACGCCCCAGCGGTCGTGCGCCGCGTCCCAGCCCAGCCGCGCGTCCGTGCGGTTCTGCGCGGTGCCGACGGAGAAGTTGGGGCTCATCTGGCAGGTGCCCTGCAGTTGCGAGCCGCTGTTGCAGCGCGTCTTCGAGCGGTAGCCGTAGGTCCAGTTGAAGCTCAGGTCGCCGTTGGCCACGTCGTGCCACGTGTAGCTGGCGTGGGCGGCGAAGGAATACTTCGGCACGCCGGTGGGCTGGCCGCTGACGTCGATGCCGTTCTGCACGGTGTTGAGATAGGTCTGGTCGATGTAGGCGGCGTTGAAACCGATCTGCAGCGCATCGATCGGCTGCCACTGCAGTTCCAGCTCCGCGCCGGTGGCCTGCTCGTTGCTGCTGCTGATGCCGTAGTGCGGGATGGTGGTGTCGGTGAACAGGATCAGGCTCTGCTGGTTGAGATACCGGTAGTGGTAGACCGACCCGTTGAGCAGCAGGTTCAGCTCCGGGAACAGCGTCTTCACCCCCGCTTCGTAGTTCCACACCGTTTCCGGCGCATAGCTCGAATTGAACTGCTGGAAGCCGAAGCCGCCCGCCTGGTAGCCCTTGGCCACCGAGACATAGCCCATGATGTTCGGCGTGAACTTGTAGTCGATCACCGCGCGCGGGCTGACATCGGTCCAGCTGCGATCGGCGTTCACCAGCACGCCCACCGGCGAGCCGGTACCCTGGGTGAAGATGACGTTCTGGCCGAACATGGCCAGCGCGTATTGCGCCTCGGGCGGCAGCATCGCGGTGATGCCGGCGTTGTTCAGCGCCAGCACGGTGTCGTCGAACTGCGGTGCCTCGCGCGGCGGGTTGTACCAGCTGAAACTCTTCTGGTCGTGGGTGAAGCGCACGCCGGTGGTGAGGTTGAGGCGGTCGGTGAGGTGCCAGATCACGTCGCCGTACACCGCCCACGACTTGTAGTTCTCGACGTTCAGGATGTGCTCGCGCCACATGTCGCCGAGCAGGCTGTAGGGCACTCCCATCGCGGCCAGCCCGTTGCTGATGTCGGTGAGCGGAGTGCCGGCGCCCAGCACGTTCTGCGCCAGGGTGTCGAGGCTGTCGGTGGTGACGCCGGCCTCGCTGGCCTGGCGCCCCTGCTCGCTGTACCAGCTGGTGCCGGCTACCCAGTCGATCAGGCTGGTGTTGCCGCTCAGCTTGAACTCCTGGTACCAGCTGTTGTTGTGCTCGTAGTTGCCGGTTTCGAGGTAGTCGACGATGTGGTCGGTGCCGTCGTAGTCGCCCAGGTTCGCCGTGTCGAAGTTGCGCCACGCGGTGGTGGAGGTGAGGCTGCCCCAGCCGAAGCTGTGGTCGACGGTGAGCGTGCTGCCGTCGAAACGCCGCTTCTCGATCGGATTCACCGTGTCGTTGTACAGCGGCGCGTGCAGCGGGTTCAGGAACGTGGCCGGATCGGCCGGAAAGGGCGCGCGCTGGTTGGTGTCGCTGGTCAGCGGAATCAGCCCGAACGCCGGATGCGGCGGCTGCTTGAGCTGCTCGTGGTCCCAGGACAGCAGCACGCGGGTGTCCGGCGTGAGGTTCCAGCGGTACACCACGCGCGTGCCCCAGTCGTCGTTGACGCCATAGTGCTTGCCGGTGGCGGCGTCCTTCGCCCAGCCGTCGCTCTGGTTGTCCATCACGCTGACGCGCACCGCCATGTCCTGGCTGAGCGGGATGTTGACGAGCGCATCGCCGTAGCGCTCGCCGTAGTTGCCGAAGCGCAGCCGGCCCTTGGCCTCGAAGTGGTCGCTGGGCTCGTTGGTGACGACGGAAATCGCGCCACCCGCCGCGTTGCGGCCGAACAAGGTGCCCTGCGGGCCCTTCAGCACTTCGATGCGCTTGATGTCGTTGAAGGCCAGCAGTGCGCCGCCGGTGCTGCCGGCGTAGACGCCGTCGATGTACACGCCTACCGGCTGGTCGACGCCCATGCCGAAATTGCCGGAGGACTGCACGCCGCGCAATTCGAACGAAGGCTGGGTGGGTTGGGTGGAGCCCACCACCAGGCCGGGCACGAAGATGTCGATCTTGCTGATGTCGGTGGCGGCCAGCGTGTCGACCTGCTTCGCGGTAACGATCTGCAGCGCGATCGGCACGTCCTGCACTTCCTGGGTGCGGCTCTGCGCGGTGACGGTGACGGCGCCGAGCTGCTTCGCCTTGGCGTCGTCGGTTTTCGCGGCCGGCTTGGCCGGTGCGTTCGATGGCGCGGTGTCCTGCGCGGCCAGCGCGGGAAGCGGCGCGCACAGCAGCACGAGGGCGCCGCCGTGCAGTACTTGGCGCAGGCAGGCGGACAGTGGTCGTTGGCGCATCGTCATCCCGGTTCTCCCCTTGCATCGTCACGCGTGGCGCGGTCGCCGCGCCGAAAGGATCGTTTCCTGACTCGGTGTGGCGAGGTTCAATGCACGATGTCGCAGTTGCCCTGCAGCGAAAGGATCCAGGCGCGGATCAGCGCCTCGCCTTCGCGGTCCACCGTGCTGCGGCCGATCTCCGGCATCATCACGCCGGGCCGGGTGGAGGCCATCCGGTACATCAGGATCGACTCGTCCGGCTTGCCGGGCACGATGTCGAACAGGCGGCCGCCGGTGGCGGGGCCGGCCGCCTCGGGCGACTTGCACAGGCCGAGGCGGTGGTCTTCCGGCGTGTCGGGGCCGAGCGAGAAACCGGTGACGCTGGCCACGCCGTTCGGGTTGTGGCACATCGCGCAGTTGATATCGAGGTACGCCCGCGCCCGCGCGTCGAGCGAGGCGGAAGGGTCGCGCCAATTGGCGTCGCGTGGCACGTCCCCCAGCGCGGGCAGGCCCATCAGATAGCCCATCGCGACCAGATGCTCCAGCTGGTTCTGCCGGCCGCTGCCGTAGTCGTAGTCGCGATTCAGGTGGCGCGCCTTGGGGCCGATCGGCTGGATGTGCCGGCTGAGCATGTCGGCCTCGTGGCAGGTGACGCACTGGCCCTCGTCCGGCACCACGTAGTTGAAGTCCTCGCGTCCGCCCTGGGCGTCGACCAGGGTCAGCGCCTGCACGTCGCCGGTGCGCGCGAGGCTGGCTTCGGTCTGCGCCTCGTTCCACACGTAGGTGAACGGCGCCCAGCCGTCCTTGCGGCGTACCAGCAGGCGCGTCTCGACCATGTGCACGCTGGCGAGATCCAGGCCCTGGCCGGCGAAGTCGCCGGCGTAGTCCAGCGTGCGCGCCACGTCGCTGAACTTGCCGTCGGCGGCGCGCGGGTAATAGAAGGTCTTGCTGATGATGGTGCCGACCGGGAAATCGAGCGGCCCGTGCGCCGTGTATTTCGCCGATTCGCCCTTCGGCATCCAGATCGTGCGCAGCTTGTGCACGTAGTCGGTGAACAGGTGCGAGTTGAGGCTGTACGGCACCACGCCGGCGTTGAGTTCGAGCTTGCCGTCGCGCGCCTCGACCACGTGCCAGTCGCTGAGCATCGGCGGGCGGCCGTCGGCATGGAACGCCACCGCCGGCATCGCGCGGTGGCAGCCGGCCAGCAGCAACAGCGCGGCCGGCAGCAGATGGCGGAAAAACTTCGCCGGCATGCGCTCAGGCCTTCGGCTCGGGGTTCAACACCACCGGCGGCAGCTTCGGCAGCGTGCACTGGAACGGCTTCATGTCGGTGTCGGGATGCTTGTATCCGTCCGGGCCGTCGGCATTCACCACGCCGCTGACGTCCTGGATGCAGATGCGGTCGCCCGGCGGCAGTTCCTTGCCCTTGAACTTGGGATCGCTGTAGCCGTCCCACAGCACGTCGGGGAAGTGGCCGTTGAGGCCGAACAGCGCCGTCTTCAGCGCCTTGAACTCCAGCCCGCTGGGCGAGTCGCCGCCGCCCTTGAGGCGGTTGCCGTAGACGAAGATGCCCTTGGGGTAGGGGTCGTAGTTCGGCTCCACGCCGAGCCGGCTGGAGTAGTTGGTGGAGTAGAAGCTGGAGATGATGATGTTCGCCGTCTTGTTGTCGGCGATGTCGTTGTCGAAGATCTCCACCTTCGGGTTGGAGTTCACCACGATGCCGGAGCCGGCCGGCACGCTGGCCACCGCCGAGCCGTTCGCGGCGAAGTTGTCGTGGTTGTTGGCCACCACCTTGTTCTTGAACACGCGGGTGGAATGGCCGTCCATCAGCAGGTCCGGCATGTTGAAGACCAGGATGCCGCCGGAGTTGTCGGTGGCGGAGTTGCCGTAGACGTCGGCGCCCACCGTGTTCTCGATCTCGATGCCGGCCACGTTGCCGTGCACCTTGTTGTTGCGCACGATCACGTTGGTGGACTGGCCCACGTAGATGCCGGAGTCGGAGGCGCCGATCGCCTCGGAATCCTCGATCAGCGTGTTCTGCGTCTTCACCGGGTAGATGCCGTAGGGGCCGTTGCTGGTCTTCGAGCCGTCGGTCCACTGCGTGCGCACGCCGTGGATGGTGATGTTCCTGCCGTGGTTGATCTTCAGCGCATCGCCCTTGGTGTCCTCGATCGTGAGGTTCTCGATGGTGAAGTCGTTCGCGTTCACCAGCAGGCCCTCGGGGCCGACCACCTGGCCCTTGAACGACAACACGGTCTGATCCATGCCGGCACCCTTGATGGTGACGCCGTCGGTGCGCAGGCTGAGCCCGCGCTTCAAGTGGAAGTGGCCGGCGGGAATCTCGATCACGCTGCCGGGCTTGGCGTCCAGCAGCTGTTCCTGCAGCTTGGACTCGAAGCCGGCGTCGGTCTGGTTCTGCGGAGCGGAGGCCTGCTGGCTGTTGCAGCCGGCCAGCACGGTGGCGAATGCCACGGCAATGAGCGTCTTGCGCATGATCGTTGAACTCCCCATTCGAACGGCGTAGCGGATGGCACCACTGTCGCCCATGGCGCCGCCGCGGGGGAGGGCAAAACGGCCAACCGGTGGGGGGCAAAGCGGCCAGTGTGGGCTACGCGGCCGCGCGGCGGGCTTCCTGCGGCGCCATGCCGGTCCAACGCTTGAACGCGCGGCGGAACTCGCGCGGGTCGCTGTAGCCGACCTCGCCGCCGATCTCGGCCACGCTCAGCGCGCCGGCCTGCAGCAGCTGCAGCGCGCGTTCGGCGCGCACGCGGTCGTGGATCTCGCGGAACACGCGTCCGCTCTCGGTGAGCCGGCGCCGCAGCGAGCGTTCGCTCAAGTTGAGCGTGCGCGCCACGTCGGTAAGCGTGGGCTGCTGGCGCAACCGGCTGCGCAGCAGGCGCTCCACCGCCGCGACGATCTCCTGGTGCGGCTCGCCGCCGTCCGCGGTGCGCTGCTGTGCGCACAGCGCCAGCGCCTGCTGCGCGGTGAGCGGGTTGTAGCCGGGCAGCGGGTGTGCCAGCCAGCGCGTGTCGATCAGCAGCCGGCAACGCGCCGCGTCGAAGCGCAGCTCGCAACCGAACAGCTGTGCGTACTCGGCGGCGTGGTGCGGGCGCGGATAGGCCAGCTCCAGCCGCAGCGGACACAGTTCGGCGCCGACCAGCTCGCGCGCGATCATCGTCGAACTGGCGAACAGTTCTTCGCAGAAGAACGGCAGCAGGCTGGTGTCGTCGAACAGCGGCAGCGCGACCATCGCTACGGCGTGCTCGTCGACCGCCTCGAAGGAGAGATCGAGCAGGCATCCGCAGATCTTGTGGTGGGCGATGCCGGCGAGCATCGCCTCGCCGAACGTGCGCGAGGTCATCATCGCCAAGCCCAGCAGGCCGAAACCGCCGATGCTGCCTTCGCGGCCGATGTGCAGTCCCGCGTCGCGCACGCCCGCAGCGCCCAGCGCAGTGAGCGCGCGGTGCACGAACAGGCTGGCTTGACGATAGGAGACGCGCAGCGCCGGATCGGCGATCTGCGCGCGGTTGAGCGCCAGCCCACCGAACCACGCGCGACTGTCCACGCCGCAGCCATCCGCGAGTTGCACCAGATACAGCAGTTTGTTGGTCGGAAACTCGGCGGCGGTGTAGCGCGGGTCGTCCGTGGCCGGCGTGGCGTGCGCGCTGGAATGGAAGCCGATCATGCCGGCGGGACGTGCCATGGTGCCGATGCTCCGACGCAAGCGGGCCGTTGCGGCCCGCAGTCCGGACTTTCTAGCACGCTTGCGCCGCCGGCCGCTTGTGCATTGCGCAAGCGGCTGGCCGAAGCACCGTCTTTCGATCAGTCGCCGAAAGGAGCATTTCCGGTGTCGTCGATACCGGGGATGCGCTTCCCTGCAATGCAAAGCCTCAGTGCATGCCGCCGCTGGCGTAGAGCTTCTCGCCGGTCAGCCAGCCGGCATCGTCGGACGCCAGGAAGACCGCGATGGAGGCGATGTCTCGCGGTTGGCCGATGCGGCCCAGCGGCGTCTGCGCCACGACCTGGGTCTGGAGATCGGAGCCGATGATGCCGGCGCTGTGGGCGCCTTCGGTTTCCACCATGCCCGGATTCAGCGCATTGACGCGGATGCCGCGCGGGCCCAGCTCCCGCGAGAGCGCGCCGGTGATGCCTTCCAGCGCCGATTTGGTGGCGGTGTACACCGCCGAGGCCGGCGGCGTGACGAGGCTGACCACCGAGCCGATGTTGATGATGCTGCCGCCCTGGCCGAGGTGCTTTGCCGCCGCCTGCGTGGTCAACAGCAAGCCCAGCACGTTGACGTCGAATTGCTTGCGGTAGTGCTCTTCGGTGATGGCCTCGAGCGGCGCGAATTCGTAGACGCCCGAATTGTTGACCAGGATGTCGAGGCCGCCGAAATGTTCGACCGTCTGCGCGACGATGGCCTGCGCGTCGGCCGCATCGGCGACGTTGCCCCGCACGGCAAAAGCCTTGCCGCCGGCCTTGGTGATCTCGGTCACTACGGCGTCGGCGCCGGCCTTGCTGGAGGCGTAGTTCACGGCGACGGCGGCGCCTGCGGCGGCGAGCGCCTTGGCGATGGCCGCGCCGATGCCCTTGGATGCGCCCGTGACGAGGGCGGTCTTGCCTTGGAGCTTGTTCATGGGTTGATCCCTGCGGATGTGGTGGGGAGGAGTTTGGTTCTTTGATACCGTAGTTCAAGATATATGAACTATGGAACAATCGTCAAGGGGCAGGTAAAATGTCGCCATGCGCCCGCTTTTCCACCCATCGATCGACGACGTCACCGTGGAGGGCATCCTCCACGCGCTGTCCGATCCCGTGCGCGCCTCCATCTACGCCAGGCTGGCGGGGCTGGACTGCGCCGCGACCTGCACCGCCCTGCAGCAAACCGGCGACCGCGCCATTCCCAAGTCCTCGTTGTCGCAGCATTTCCGCGTGCTGCGTGAGGCGGGCCTGGTTCGCAGCGAGCGCGCCGGCGTGGAAATGCACAACACCACGCGCTGCGGGGAAATCGAGCAGCGCTTCCCCGGCCTGATTCCCGCCATCCTCAACGCGCATCGCGTGCAGGTCGCGGGTGCGCCGTCGCCACGCCCGCCAGTCCGCAGAACGGCCGTCAGGAAGAAGGCGAAGGGGCGCTGAAGGCCAGCAGGATGCCGTCGCGGCGTATGCGGGGTTTCGTGATCGTCTTTCAGCCTTCGCGGCGAAATTCGTCGAAGAAGGCGTGGTCGATCTCGTAGACCGTTTTCGGCTTCACGCCGATCAGCTTGTCCTGGAACAACTCCACCAGTTGCTCGCCGTCGATCAGTTCGATCGGCACCACGCCGTCGCGCGTGGCTTCCCCCTCGGCATCCTGCGTGAAGCGGCCGGTGGTGATGAACACGCCTTTTTCGGCGCGGCCGAGCAGGGCGTTGCGGAACTCGCCCACGGCGCTGCGGGTGACGGTGTCCTTGTAGCGCTTGGCCTGGAACGCCACGCGCAGGCTCACGAACGGACTGAGGCGCAGCAGGCCGTAACCGTCGATGCCGCCGTCACGCGAGCGCTGGGTAACTTCCACATCCTCGAATCCATGCTCGCGCAGCAGGCGGCCGCAGATCAGCTCGAAGCCGTAGGGTGGCAGGGATTTGAGGACAGTCAGAAGATCGAGATCCTGCGCCTCTTCCGGTGGCTCGGTATCGGCCAGATCGGGCTCGGAGTGAGGCTCCACTGTTGCGTGTTGTTTACGCTCGGATTGGTAGGTCTTTACCCGGTCGAGGAAGACGGTTCGTGCGGCCTCTTCGTCGAGTTGGGTCTTCCAGCCCAGCGGGGTCAGGGTCCAGACGCCGCGCCTGCCATCGTCCAGCAGGCCTTGCCACACCAGGTACTGGCGCGCCCACTGCACCTGGTTGTGGAAGCGATTGGCGCCGGACTTGATGGTGGCTTCGGTGATCTCGGGCGGGAGGTGCAATTCGCGCGCGATCCAGCGGGAGACCTCCTGCGGCTTGGCCGAACCACCGAGTGCGCGCAGGCAATCGAGCAAGGGCCCCATCCAGCGGGTGAACTCGGCTTGCCCTTTTCTTTGCTTCGCCATGCCAACGCTCCGTCGCAATGGTACGAAACGTACTTGCTGCATCGGTGGCGTGGCAATGCTGGAGTGCCCCCTCACCCCAACCCTCTCCCCCAAGCGGAGCTTGGGGGAGAGGGAGCGTGGAGCTCTGTTGGTTCTTACTCGCCGATGGTCAGTAGCGAAGCGTTGCCGCCGGCCGCCGTGGTGTTGATGGTGAACGTGCGTTCGCCGGCGAAGCGCAGCAGGTAGTGCGGGCCGCCGGCCTTGGGGCCGGTGCCGGAGAGGGATTCGCCGCCGAACGGCTGCACGCCGACCACCGCGCCGATCTGGTTGCGGTTGACGTAGCAGTTGCCGACGCGGGCGTGGCTGCGGATGTATTCCACGGTGTCGTCGATGCGGCTGTGCACGCCGAGGGTGAGGCCGTAGCCGGTGGCGTTGATCTGTTCGACCACCTGCTTCAGCTCGCTGCCCTTCCAGCGCAGCACATGCAGCACCGGGCCGAACACTTCGCGGGTCAGCGTGGAGAGCGCGGGGATCTCGTAGGCGCGCGGGGCGAAGAAGGTGCCGTGCGAGGTGGCGACCGGGTCGAGTGCGACCTCGGCAATCTTCTTCGCCTCCTTGTCCATGCGCGCAGCATGCTCGACCAGGATCTTCTTGGCGTCCTCGTCGATCACCGGGCCCACGTCCGTGCTGAGCTGGCCGGGGTCGCCCACCTTCAGCTCGGCCATCGCGCCGGCGAGCATGCCCACCACCTTGTCGGCGATGTCTTCCTGCACGAACAGCACGCGCGCGGCGGAACAGCGCTGGCCGGCACTCTGGAACGCCGAGGCGATCGCGTCCTTGACGATCTGCTCGGGCAGGGCGGAGGAGTCGGCGATCATCGCGTTCTGGCCGCCGGTCTCGGCGACCAGCGCGGCGATGGGCGCGTTGCGCGCGGCCAGCGCGCGGTTGATCGCCCAGGCGGTTTCGGTGGAGCCGGTGAAGGCCACGCCGGCCACGCGCGGGTCCTTCGTCAGCGCGGCGCCGACCACGGCGCCGTCGCCGGGCAGGTATTGCAGCACGGCTTCGGGCACGCCGGCTTCGTGCAGCAGCTTCACCGCCGCGTAGCCGATCAGGCTGGTCTGCTCGGCGGGCTTGGCGATCACGCTGTTGCCGGCGGCGAGCGCGGCGCTGACCTGGCCGAGGAAGATCGCCAGCGGGAAGTTCCACGGGCTGATGCAGACGAACACGCCGCGGCCGTTGAGGAACAGCTGGTTGCTCTCGCCGGTGGGGCCGGGCAGCTGTTCGGGCTGGCCGAACAGGCGGCGCGACATGGTGGCGTAGTAGCGCAGGAAGTCGGCGGCTTCGCGTACTTCGGCGATGGCGTCGGGCAGGCTCTTGCCGGCCTCGCGCACGCACAGCGCGAGGAACTCGCCGCGGCGCGCTTCGAGCTGATCGGCGGCGTGTTCGAGGATGGCGGCACGGCTGGCGGCGGGCAGGCGGTCCCAGTCGGGCTGGGCGGTCACGGCGTTGGCCAGTGCCTGGTCCACCAGCGCGGCGTCGGCGCTGACGTAGCTGCCCACGGCCTGGCGGCGGTCGGCGGGGTTGGTCACCTGCACGGTGGGGCCGTTGCCCTTGCCGCCGGGCACCAGCGGCGCGGCGTTCCACGGGCCGGCCTTGGCGTTGACGGCTTCCGCGGTGGCCTTCAGTTCGTTGTCGTTGGAGAAGTTGATGCCCATGGAATTCTTCCGAGTTACCGAATTGGAATTCTGCGCAAGCGCGGAATTGTCGCCAAAAAGATTCACCGGCAACGGGATGCGCGGGTGGGGGATGGACGCGAAACCGCGCACCGTCTCGCAGGGATCGGCGACCAGCTCGCGCACCGGCAGCGTCTCGTCCACCACGCGGTTGACGAAGCTGGTGTTGGCGCCGTTCTCCAGCAGGCGGCGCACCAGGTAGGGCAGCAGGTCCTCGTGCGTGCCCACCGGCGCGTAGACGCGGCAGGGCACGTTGAGGTTCTGTGGGCCGATCACTTCCGCGTACAGGTCGGTGCCCATGCCGTGCAGGCGCTGGAATTCGAACGGACGGCCGCGCGCGACGTGGTGCACGGCGGCGATGCTGTGCGCATTGTGGGTGGCGAACTGCGGATAGATCAGCTCGCTGCCGGCGTCGAACAGCTTGCGCGCGCAGGCCAGGTAGGACACGTCGGTGTTCGGCTTGCGCGTGTACAGCGGGTAGCCGGCCAGGCCCTGTTCCTGGGCGCGCTTGATCTCGGCGTCCCAGTAGGCGCCCTTCACCAGTCGCACGTACCAGCGACGATTTGCCGCACGTGCGGTCTCGATCAGCCAGTCGATCACGAATGGGGTGCGCTTGGAGTAGGCCTGCACCACGATGCCCAGGCCGTTCCAGCCGGCCAGCGAGGGGTGGGCGAAGACGTCGCCGATGATGTCCAGCGAGAGCTCGAGGCGGTCGGCTTCTTCCGCGTCGACGGACAGTGCGATGCCCTGCTGCATCGCCAGCTGCGACAGCTCCAGCAGCTTCGCGGTGAGCATGCGGCGCGCGTCCTCGCGCTTCGCCACCTCGTAGCGCGGGTGCAGCGCGGACAGCTTCACCGAGATCGACGGTGCGTCGGTGTGGTTTGCGAACGGGCCGCGTGCGCCGATGCGGCCGATCGCGCGGCGGTAGTCCTCCTGGTAGCGCTCGGCGGTCTCGGCGGTGAGCGCGGATTCGCCCAGCATGTCGTAGGAATAGCGGTACACCGCGTAGTCCTTCTTCGCGCAGCGGTCCAGCGCTTCGTCGATGGTCTGCCCCATCACGAACTGGTGGCCCATGATGCGCATCGCCTGGCGCACCGCGAGGCGGATCGCCGGCTCGCCGGCACGGCCGGCCAGGCGCTTCAGCGCGCCGGTGAAGTCGCGGCGGGTCTCTTCGGCGAGATTGACAAGATGCCCGGTGAGCATCAGGCCCCAGGTGCTGGCATTGACGAACAGCGACTCGCTCTGGCCCAGGTGCTTCTTCCAGTCGGCGTCGCCCAGTTTGTCGCGGATCAGCTTGTCGGCGGTGGCCTTGTCGGGGATGCGCAGCAGCGCCTCGGCCACGCACATCAGCAGCACGCCCTCCTCGGAGGAGAGGTCGTACTGGCGCATGAAGGATTCGACGGCACTCTGGTCTTTTGCGCGCGCACGCACGCGAGTGACCAGGCCGGCGGCGACGTCGACGACCTGCTCGCGCTCGGCTGGCGGCAGGGTGGCCTGGGCGAGCAGGTCGTTGACCGCTTCGGTCTCGTCGCGCAGCCATGCGGCGGTGATGCGCGCGCGGGCGGGCTCGGCGCCGGCGGGGAGTTCGGGGCTGAGGATGGGCAAGGTCACGGTGGGGCCGATGAGATGGAGGGAGCGGATGGAAACCCGCGATTGTACGCCGTGCCCCGCCCCGCCGCCGCAACCCGCCGTCGCGACGCCGAGTACGCGAAGGTATGTCGCACGCCGGCAGGACTGACCGGGCCAGGAGCTTGGAGGGTATGACCAGGCTCAAGCCCCTGCGGCATTCTTGCCCCTTGCGTCCATGCGACCTATCATCGATGTGCTCTTGGCACGCCGGATCTCCATGATCGTGCTACGACCAGCCGCCGCCGGCTTGCCCCGCGTGACGATATGGCTCAGGCCGAATCGCACGCTCAGTCGGCGCGGCCTGCGTCGGCTCATCATGCTTCTGGTGGCGCTGGCGCTGACGACCGCCGTCCTGGGCGCGTGGCAGGGGAACGTGTTCGCTCCGCTGTTCGCCTTGGTCGAGTCGTCTGCCGTGGCTGTCGCGTTGTGTGTGGCCTGGCGGGCCGGCGACCGCAGCGAGCGCATCACCCTCGACGACACGTCGCTGGAGGTGCAATCGTTGCCGGGGCGGCACCGCGTGCGTTTCCAGCCTTACTGGGTGCGCGTGCGGATGGATGAAGGGGAAAGCGGATGTCGCCGCCTGCTGCTGTCTTCGCACGGGCGCGAGCTGGAAATCGGCAGGTTCCTGGCCGAACAGGAACGTGTCGAGCTGTTGCGGAAACTCAAGGTGCTGCTGGAAGAGGTCAACGACCGGCCGCGCGGATAGGTTCAACAAAGGGCGAGAGCATGACATCTGGCAGCATCAGGACTGACGGGACCGGGCCGGACGGACATCGAATCCGTGACGGCCGATCCAGCCGCGGCGGGATGGCCGGCATCAGGCGCGCCGTTGCGGCGTCGACGGCCATCGTGCTGGCGCTGTGCGCCGGTCTCGCGCAGGCCGATCCTCGTCCATGGCAGCTCAACATGGAGCGTGGTGCGACCACGTGGTCGGGCGAGCCGTACTTTCTCAACAACGTCGCGCTGGGCGTGTGCGTGGTGATCGGCGTGCTGGTGTTCGGCGCGATGTTCATCGCCATGTTCCGCTTCCGCAAGTCGCGCGGCGCAGTGGCGGAGAAGTGGTCGCACAACACCACGGTCGAGATCATCTGGACCACGATCCCGGTGATCATCCTGGTGGTGCTGGCGTGGATGGCCACCGGCGGCCTGGTCTCGTTCGCGAACACCACCGGCTCGCAGATGACGGTGAAGGTCACCGGCTACCAGTGGAAGTGGCGCTACGACTACGTCGACTACCTCGGCAAGCCGGTCAGCAAGGTCGGCTACATGTCGAAGCTCGACGCACTCTCCGACAAGACCCGCCAGCTGGACTCGGGCATGGACCCGTACGCGGTGAAGACCGGCGACGAGAACACCTACCTGCTCAACGTGGACAAGCCGCTGGTGCTGCCGATCCACACCAAGATCCGCTTCGTGATCACCAGCGAGGACGTGATCCACTCGTGGTGGGTGCCGTCGTTCGGCTGGAAGATCGACGCGATCCCCGGCATCGTCAACACCGCCTGGACCAACATCAACGAGGCCGGCACCTACCGTGGCCAGTGCGCCGAACTGTGCGGCCAGGACCACGGCTTCATGCCGATCGTGGTGAAGGCTGTCTCTCAGGAAGACTTCGCGAAGTGGCTGGCCGCGCAGGAGCAGGCGAATGCGCCCGCCGCGCCGGCGGCTGCCGCGAGCGCCGCTGCGCCGGCCACCACTCCCGCCGCCGGCGGGCACGGCTGACGCCGCGCAGCGAGCGGCCCGCCACGGCCGCGTGGAATCCGGATCGCAGCCGTTCGCGGCTGCGCCCACGACAGAACATCAGGTAGAGGTGCAAGGCCATGGCCCACGAAGCCGCCCACGATCACCACGACGACCACCACCACGCACCGCAGGGTTTCTTCCAGCGCTGGGTGATGTCCACCAACCACAAGGACATCGGCACGCTGTACCTGATCTTCTCGCTGACGATGTTCTTCATCGGCGGCAGCTTCGCGATGGTGATCCGCGCCGAGCTGTTCAAGCCGGGCCTGCAGCTGGTGCAGCCGTACTTCTTCAACGAGATGACCACCATGCACGCGCTGGTGATGATCTTCGGCGCGATCATGCCGGCCTTCGTGGGCCTCGCCAACTGGATGGTCCCGATGATGATCGGCGCGCCGGACATGGCGCTGCCGCGCATGAACAACCTCTCGTTCTGGATCCTGCCGTTTGCCTTCCTGCTGATGCTGTCCACGCTGTTCCTGCCCGGCGGCGGTCCGGCCGGCGGCTGGACGATGTATCCGCCGCTGTCGCTGCAGTCGAACTCGCTGGCCTACGTGGTGTTCGCGATCCACCTGATGGGCATCAGCTCGATCATGGGCGCGATCAACATCATCGCCACCATCCTCAACATGCGCGCGCCGGGCATGGACCTCTTGAAGATGCCGGTGTTCGTATGGAGCTGGCTGATCACCGCGTTCCTGCTGATCGCGGTGATGCCGGTGCTGGCGGGCGCGGTGACCATGCTGCTCACCGACAAGTACTTCGGCACCAGCTTCTTCAATCCGCACGGCGGCGGCGACCCCGTCTTGTACCAGCACGTGTTCTGGTTCTTCGGCCACCCCGAGGTCTACATCATGATCCTGCCCGCGTTCGGGATCATCTCGGAAATCATCCCGACCTTCGCGCGCAAGCCGATCTTCGGCTACCGCGCGATGGTGTACGCGATCGCCTCGATCGCCTTCCTGTCGTTCATCGTGTGGGCGCACCACATGTTCGCGGTGGGCCTGCCGCTGGGCGCGGACATCTTCTTCATGTACGCCACGATGCTGATCGCGGTGCCGACCGGCGTGAAGGTGTTCAACTGGGTCGCCACGATGTGGGGCGGCTCGATGACGTTCGAGACGCCGATGCTGTTCGCGATCGCGTTCGTCATCCTGTTCACCATCGGCGGCTTCTCCGGCCTGATGCTGGCGCTGGTGCCGGCCGACTTCCAGTACCACGACACCTACTTCGTGGTGGCGCATTTCCACTACGTGCTGGT